>Ga0247608_10003343_pt1 | contig 18857 bp, 17 predicted proteins | sample 176DNAGHGlowgp2_FD_193490 | JGI IMG/M metagenome (GOLD analysis project Ga0247608, IMG submission 193490) | Sheep rumen microbial communities from Palmerston North, Manawatu-Wanganui, New Zealand - 1766 DNA GHGlow gp2 | ecosystem: Host-associated > Mammals > Digestive system > Stomach > Rumen ...
AACTGCCGGGGAGTAAAAACGGAGCCGGGCACTGCCCGCCGGGCTCTGCGCAGGCTGCACGCGAAAGCGTGCCATAATATTCGGCTGAGAGAAGCGGTACGGCTTCGCTTATTATGGTGCGAAGCGAATTGGAGCCGGGCACTGCCCGGTTATATCATATAATGAAGAAAAATGCAATGGGAGCAAGAAAAAAGTCTTTTGAGAAACTGCCGGGGTGAAAAGCGGAGCCTCTCAGCAGAAAATGTCCTGAAATATCGCGAAATTAACAAAATAATTGTGAAATGCGACGGAATCCCGAGAAATTCTTGTGAAAATCTTGACAAACTCCGTTTCACTGTGCTATAATGCAGCTATCAATCAGCCGGTTTTTCCCGGCGGAAAGGATGTTTTCTCATGTTCAAGTGCAACGCTCTGCTGAACCTCGCGCTTCGACTTACGGTCTTGGGTCAATCCTCTAGGCCTGCTTCGTTGTGCACGGGTGATTTTTGAGCGAGACGGGAAAACGCGGAAATCATGCAAGGCAGCGGTGTGAGGTCTGAGGACTTCACACCGCTTTTTGTATTTTACGGATGGAGGAATCTTTTATGAAAATATGTTTTTCCACACTGGGCTGTCCGGACTTTGAGTGGCATGACGTATATGCGATGGCAAAAGACCTTGGCTTTGACGGCATTGAGCTCCGTACCTTCGGGCTGCCGGCGGATCCCTTCCGCAGCAAGCCCTTCACCGGAGCGCAGCTCCCGAAAACGGTTGCAAAGCTGCGTGCACTCAAGCTCGAAATCCCGTGCGTCAGCTCAAACTGCTGCCTGAATGAACGGGACAACGAAGAGCAGAACCGCAAAGAGCTGCTCGCCTGCATGGAGCTGGCACAGGCAGTCGGCGCTCCGTTTGTCCGTGTGCTCGGCGACCGCTACGGCGAGGCGACCGGCGCTGTCGATGACGCCTATGTCGCGGAAATGCTCAGATCGCTGATTCCGGATGCAGAGGCACACGATGTTACGCTGCTCGTCGAGACGAACGGCGCTTACAGCGATACGAAGCGCCTTGCAGCGCTGCTCGCGGAAGTCGGCAGCATTCATGTTGCCGCACTCTGGGATATGCACCATCCGTACCGCTACGGCGGCGAATCGCCGGAGCAGACTGTTACCAATCTCGGCAGCAATATCAAATATGTTCAGACGAAGGACAGTTCCTTCAAAGACGGCAAGCTGCACTATGAGCTGATGGGCAAGGGTGATCTGCCGCTCGATGACATGATGGCGGCGCTCGGCAGCATCGGCTACACCGGCTATATCTCGCTGGAATGGGTCAAGCGGTGGATGCCCGGTCTCTCCGATGCGGGCATCGTATTCCCGCAGTTTGCCGATTATATGTCAAAATACCGCACGAAGTATAAGCATGATCTTCAGGTCAGCCGCCGCGGAAACGGCTATTATCCGTGGCCGAAGGAACGCCTGATTGACTACACTTTCCCGGATGTGCTCGACCGCATCTGTGAGCAGTTCCCGAATCAGTATGCGTTCCGCTATACGGAGCTCGACTACACCAGAACCTATCCGCAGTTCCGAGACGATGTGGATACCTTCGCACGGGCGCTGATTGCAATGGGTGTCGGTGCAGGCGATAAGGTTGCAATCTGGGCAACGAATGTGCCTGCCTGGTACATCACCTTCTGGGCAACCACCAAGATCGGTGCGGTTCTCGTCACGGTCAACACCGGAAACAAGATTCACGAGACCGAGTATCTGCTGAAGCAGTCCGATACGCACACGCTCGTCATGATTGACGGCTATAAGGGTACGGACTATAACGCAATCATCCGCGAGCTGATTCCGGAGCTCGCAAATGCAGAGCCCGGCAAGATCGAATCCGCAAAATTCCCGTTCCTGCGCAATATTATCACCATTGAGAGCAAGCAGCCGGGCTGCTATACATGGGATGAGGCAGTCGCGAAGCACACTGAGGTGCCGCTGGCGGAGGTCGAGCGCCGCCGCAGAGCAATCAAGAAGGACGATGTCGCCAATATGCAGTATACCTCCGGCACGACCGGCTTCCCGAAGGGCGTTATGCTGACACATTATAATGTCGTCAACAACGGAAAGGCGATCGGCGACTGTATGGATCTTTCGACCGAAGACCGCATGATGATTCAGGTGCCGATGTTCCACTGCTTCGGCATGGTGCTCGCGATGACCGCTTCTGTGACGCACGGCGTTACGATGTCGCCGATTACCGCATTTTCGCCGCGCAAGGGTCTGCACTGCATCAATCAGGAGAAAATTACCTGCTTCCACGGCGTCCCGACCATGTTTATCGCGATGCTGGGACACGAAAACTTCTCCAAGACCGATTTCTCGCACATGAGAACCGGCATCATGGCGGGCTCGCCCTGCCCGATCAAGACGATGGAAGAGGTCATTGAAAAGATGCATATGCCGGAAATCTGCATCACCTACGGGCAGACTGAGGCGTCGCCGGCAACGACCATGTCCAAGACAACCGACTCCATTGAGCAGCGCGTCAATACCGTCGGCGGCCCGATCTTCGGCGTTGAGTGCAAGATTGTCGATCCGGAGACCGGCGAGGAGGTTCCGGACGGCGTGGACGGCGAATTCTGCGCACGCGGCTACAATATCATGAAGGGCTATTATAAGATGCCCGAGGCGACGGCTGCCGTCATCGACGAGGACGGCTGGCTGCATTCGGGAGACCTCGCACGCAGACGGACAGAGGACGGCTATTTCAAAATCACCGGCAGAATCAAGGATATGATTATCCGCGGCGGCGAAAACCTCTATCCGAAGGAGATCGAGGACTTCCTCTATACGCACCCGGATGTCCGCGATGTGCAGGTCATCGGCGTGCCGGATAAGCAGTACGGCGAGGAGGCAATGGCGTGCGTCATCCGCAATGAGGGCGCGACCTGCACCGAGGACGACCTGAAAGAATACGTCCGCTCGCACATGGACAAGACCAAGGTGCCGCGCTATGTACGCTTCGTCGAGGAGTTCCCGATGAACGCGGCCGGCAAGATCCTCAAGTACAAAATGCGCGAGGAAGCGGTCGATTATCTCAATCTGCATGAAGCGAATAATATCGTAACAGCGTAAAAAGCAGCGGCAGCAGGGCAATTGGTTCTGCTGCCGTTTCAGTATGAACCGTGTTACGGTGCGGGGTTCTGTGCGGGCTGCTGTGCCGGACGTCTGCCGGTCAGATACACAGTCAGTGCCGCTGCGGTCAGAATGCCGCCGGTGACCGGATAGACCGTCATAAGGCTGTTTGTTGTGCCGTAAATTTCCAGCACGCCGCGGAATATCAGCCCGACCGTAAAGCTCGCAAGCCCTGCGTGCCAGAGCACCAGTGTCCCCGCCGAGGGCATCCGGAGCGGCTTTTTCCGGCAGAGCAGAAGCACCAGCGGCAATGCCCCCGCAATCAGCGGGACGGCAAAGGCGTAGATCATCGCGTAGGAATAAACCTCGTGGCTGAATTTTTCATAGATCGCGCCGAACAGTGCCCAGAATACGGCTGCAATCAGATCAAGGCGCACATAACGCAGTGCGCGGCTGCGGTCATCCGATGTATACAATGTCGCTCACTCCTCTCTCCTGAATCCGGTTACCGTTTGCGGTCGGGTTGTTGATGACCTCACCCTGAAAATACATCGTCGAGGAGCCGCCGCCGTCGAGATTGTAGGCGGTTTTGACGCCGAGCTGCTGCATGAACGATGCCATTTCGTATAGCGAAAGCCCTGTGCTCTCGTCGGTTCTGCCGTCCGCGACGAGCATGACATAGTGCAGATCGTCGATGATGCCGATTGCGGTGCGCGGATTATCCGCCATCGCCCTGCCGACCTCATCGTTTACCGAGACGCTGATGCTGCCGTTTTCGATCAGCGCAGGGCCAAAGCAGAATGCCTGCCATACACCCTGTTCAACCAGCTCGTCAGCGGTGTAATCGTCGGAATTCACGATCTTCATGCTGCCGTCTGCACAGATGCAGAGCAGATCCTTGCCGTTTGCGGAATCGCGGTAGACGATGCCGTTGCGGATGACACAGCCGCTCTCCTGTGCGCCGTAATAGTCGCCGTTGATTGCAAGAATCGCCTGATGCGCCGCCGCAATTTCTGAGGTCGCCGCGGTGATATGCCTGCCGAAGGTGTCATTTGCAAAGGCAGTTTTCAGGTATTGCGCGGAGCTGAGCCGCACATCTGCAACATAGACGGTTGTGTCGGCAATGCGCTGCTCCGTCACGGTAATTGCGATATGATCGTCCTTGTAGCTGCCGAGTGCGGATTCTGCGGTGCTTTCTGCGGATGTGCCTGCCTCGGAATCCGTCTGCGGCTGCGTCTGAATGCTGCTGCTCCGGCTGTTGCTGCGGCTGTGGCGGGAGACTTTGCTGCCGCTGCCTGCTGCCCCGGATTCCGACTGCGAATCGCGCGCTGCCCGGCTGCTCTCCTCTGCCGTGCTGCTCTCTGCCGCAGTGCTGCTGTCCTCTGCGAACATCGTCATGTTCATCTGTGTGGCGTCGGTTTGATACACGGTTTTCAGGACAAAGGTATCCAGCGCAAGATACCCTGTGAATGCGGCAAGCCCTGCCGCATAGACCGCTGCAAAGATTTTATGTGCTTTCATGATGCCCACGCTCCTTTCTGTTTGCGCACATTATAAACGCCGAATCTGAAAATAAAATGAAAAACCGGCGCTTTTCACACAGCTTTCATCTGCATTTCATCCGGCTGTGACGGAAGGCAAAAAAAATTTTGGAAAGCCCTTGCATTTTGAACTGAAATGTGATATAATAGTACAGCATTTGAATATCCGCCTGTGCTTGACAGGCGAGGTCAAGATGCCGAACGGATGCGGAATGCAGCCGCATTTCTGCGATCCGTCAAACATTCTGACAAATGGATGGTCCGCTGCACAGTATCCCTGCGGTACATAAAACCGCCATAAATACGGGAATTTTCGCGGCCGGGGAGCAATCCTGCGGAAGCGCCGGTGTAAGAACATCCGTAAACAAATCAAGGAGGAAACCTCAAATGAACGCACTGGAGCAAATCAGCAAGTCCAGCATGAAGGAAAACGCACCGGAGATCAACGTCGGTGACACCGTAAGAGTGCACGTCCGCATTCAGGAAGGCGACAAGAGCCGTATTCAGGCTTTTGAAGGCACCGTGATTGCGAAGAAGCACGGCGGCATCAGCGAGACCTTTACCGTCCGCAGAGTCGCACACGGCGTCGGCATCGAGCGCGTGTTCCCGGTTCACTCCCCGGCTGTTGACAAGGTCGAGATCATCCGCAAGGGCGTTGTCCGCAGAGCAAAGCTTTACTATCTGCGCGGCAGAATCGGAAAAGCGGCAAAGGTCAAGGGACTGGTTCGTTGATTGCAAACAAGCGAAAGGGGACTGGCGCAGTCCCCTTTTGCTTTACCCGAACATTCAAACCGTGAGAGAGGGCATCGTATGGCGAAATCTACGCAGTCTGCTGAGGAAAAGCAGGGGAATGCAGGCCTCGCCTTTCTGGGAGACCTGATGGACGTCGCAGAGGCGGCGATTGCAACGGTTTTCATTTTTTTAATGGTATTCACATTTTTGCTGCGGCCGGTGACTGTGGACGGGCATTCGATGGAGCCGACACTCTATAATGAGGATCAGCTCCTGATTCTCAACCCGCTGTATACCCCGCAGAACGGCGATATTATTGTGATTAACGACGAAAGAGGCGGCCACTTTGCCGATGACGCTGAGACGGATATCATCGAAAAGGACGGGCTTCGGAATACAGACGGCAGCCCGTTGGTGCTCGTCAAGCGGCTGATCGCGCGCGGCGGACAGGAGATTGATATTGACCCGGAACACGGTACGGTTGCCGTGGACGGCAAACAGCTTCAGGAAAGCTATATCAAGGATCTGACATACAGCGCGGGCGACGCGTTTACCTACCCGTTCCGTGTGCCGGAGGGCTATCTGTTTGTGATGGGCGATAACCGCCCCGGCAGTACGGACAGCCGTTTTGATCCCGTCGGGCTGATCCCGGAGGATGAGGTAATCGGAACGGCAATCCTGCGCTACGGCAGAGAAAAGAAACTCTGCAAGTCGTGGTTTGACCGCTTTGCATGGCTCTTCTGAGCAGAGCGGACGGAGCCTTTAGAATTCCCGCAGCAATGCGGTGAAACGGAGGGAGTAAAATGGCAGAGATCCCGGAAACAAAGGAAACGGAACTGACGGAGGCGCCTGCCGGATCGGCGGAGAATGCCGCTGAACCGGAGACGGCGTCTGCTGTGTCGGCGGAACCGGCGGAGCAGACTGCGGATGCCGGACAGAGCCCCGATGACCCGGCAAAGAAATTTTTGGGCGATATGCTCGATCTGGTCGAGTCCGTCCTGACATCCGTTTTTGTCGTGATGCTGTTTTTCACGTTCCTGTTCTGTATTGCGCGGGTCGAGGGAGAGTCTATGCTGCCGACGCTGACGGAAGGCGACCGCCTGATGGTCTCGCGGTTCACGAAAGACTATGAAAACGGCGATATCCTGATCGTTAACAATGAGGCGGGCTATCTTCTCGATGATGCGGGCAATATCGTAAAGGGACCCGGCCTTCAGGGTGCGAGCGGCAGCAAGAATATCGTCAAGCGGCTGATCGCGCAGGCAGGGCAGGAGGTCAATATCAATATGGAAGAGGGCGCTGTGTATGTGGACGGCGTTAAGCTGGACGAGCCATATACCTCCAGCCCGACAAAAATGGGCTCGCTTGCATTCCATTACCCGCTGGTGATTCCGGAGGGCTATGTATTTGTGCTCGGCGACAACCGGATTGTCTCGACGGACAGCCGGTATGCACAGGTCGGACTGGTTCCGGTGCAGGATATCGTCGGCAAGGTTGTGCTGCGGATCTCTCCGTTCTCCAAGTTCGGAAGGGTCGGGTAACAGAAAGAAAAAGGTACAGCTATGGAAGATATGAAGGATATTCAGTGGTTTCCCGGCCATATGGCAAAAACCAGACGGATGATCTCCAAAAGCCTGCCGCTGGTCGATGCAGCCGCCGAGCTGCTGGATGCCAGACTGCCGCTGAGCAGCCGCAATCCGGAGCTGAACCGGCTGACAGGAAAAAAACCGCGCCTTGTGATTCTCAATAAGGCGGATATGGCGGATCCCGATGTCACGGCGCAGTGGATTCGCTATTTTCAGAAGCTGGGGTTTGCGGCGATTACCGCGGATTCCAAATCCGGAAAGGGCGTGAAGCAGTTTGCGCCCGCACTGCGGACACTGCTGCATGAGCAGCTTGCAAAATATGAAGCAAAGGGCATGAAGGGCAGACCGATCCGCGTGATGATTCTCGGCATTCCGAATGTCGGGAAATCGTCGCTGATTAACCGGCTCGCGGGCGGAAAGCGCGCAAAAGCGGAGGACAGAGCCGGCGTCACCCGGATACAGCAGTGGATCAAAACAGGTGACGGCGTCGAGCTGCTCGATACGCCCGGCGTGCTCTGGCCGAAGCTCGACGATCAGGAGGTCGCGGTGCGGCTCGCGCTGACGGGTGCTGTCCGTGATGACATTCTCGATAAAGAGGCACTCGCGGCGAGACTGATGACGCTGCTGAAAGCGGGCTATCCGCAGGCGCTCAGCGAACGGTATAAAATTGCACCGGAAACAGAAGGAGACGGCTTCCTGCTCCTTGAACTGATGGCGAAAAACCGCGGTATGCTGCTTCCGGGCGGCGTACCGAATACCGAGCGGGCGGCGATCACGCTGCTCGATGAATTCCGTGCGGCAAAGCTCGGCCGCATTTCACTCGAAAAACCGTAAGGAGAGAATATTATGGAAACCAATTATAAATTCAGACTGGGCATTTTCGGACTGATCGGGCTGATTTTTGCGCCGATCGGACTGGTTTTTCTGATCCTCGGAATCGTGATTCGGTCGGATGCCATTGAGGGATCGTCCACGGTTTTCAAGGGCGTATTCTGCGGTATGGGCGGGCTTTTCCTTGTACTCGGCGCGGTATTCCTTGCGCTGTCGATCAAGGAGAACAGTAAAATCAAGAAACTGATCGCTGCCGGAAACTATATCATGGCAAATTTTGTCAGCGCGAGCCTGAATATGGCTGTGCAGATCAACGGCAGAAACCCGTACAGGGCGGAGTTTCAGTTTACCGATCCGCTCGGTATGGTACATGTGTTCTACAGCCGGAATGTGATGGCTGACCCGACCCCGGCGCTGACCGGAAAGCAGGTTCGCGTTTATGTCGATCCGCAGAACTATGACAACTATTATGCGGATATCGACAGCGTGATGACGCTCCACTGACCGTTTCATCTGAAGAAAGGCGGGGTGACACCGATGGCAAGAGCGCTGACCGTTTATCAGGAGCTGTTCGATTTTGATACCGAGGTGCGGACGCATTTTCCGGTTTTCTGCGGCGTCGATGAAGCGGGCAGGGGACCGCTTGCCGGCGATGTCTATGCGGCGGCGGTGATTCTTCCGCCCGATGTCACGATTCCCGGGCTCAATGACAGCAAAAAGCTGACCGAAGCGCGCAGAGAAGCGCTCGCACCGGTTATCAGGGAAAAGGCGCTTGCATGGAGCATTGCGCTTGCGTCCGTCGAGGAGATTGAGCGCCTCAACATTTTGCAGGCGGCGCTGCTTGCGATGCACAGAGCGGTCGAGGGGCTGGAAATCCAGCCGGAATTTGCGCTTACAGACGGCAATCAGCCGCCGGTTCTTCCGATGCCGGTCGGCACGCTCGTTCACGGCGACGCGAAGTCTGCGAGTATTGCAGCGGCATCGGTTCTCGCGAAAACCGCCCGTGATGCGGCAATGCGCGAGCTCGACGACCTGTATCCGCAATACGGCTTTGCGGCACACAAAGGCTACGGCACAAAGGCACATTATGACGCGATTGCGGCTTACGGCTTATGTCCGGCGCACCGCCCGTCATTCCTGAAAAAGTATTATGAGCGGAACGGCAAATAAACGGAAAATCGGCAATTTCGGCGAGGATGCCGTCTGCGCGATGCTGGAACGGCAGGGCGCAGAGATTCTCTGCCGGAATTTCACGGTTCGCGGCGGCGAGATTGACATTATCGCAAAAAGCGGCGAATACCTGCTGTTTGTCGAGGTCAAGACGCGGCGCCCCGGTGCGATGACATCCGGCGCAGCGGCAGTCGATGCGAAAAAACAGCATTTTCTGATCCGCACGGCAGAGCAGTATCTGCTGCAAAATCCGTGCGATTTGCAGCCGCGGTTTGATGTCGCGGAGGTAGAGTATTCCGGTGCATTCATCCGGCATATCGAGTATTATGCCGGTGCGTTTGATGCGACCGGCTGCTGAGACCGGTTTTCCCTGTATTTATGTCGATTATGATAAGGAGGATATAGATATGATCTACCACAGCACACGAAACAAAAGCCTGTCTGTCAGCAGCGCAGAAGCGATTGCACAGGGCATCTCTGCTGACGGCGGTCTGTTTGTGCCGGCTTCGATTCCGGAGCTCAGCGCAGCAGACTTCGAGGCGCTGAAAGGGCTCTCTTACGCGGAGCGTGCAGCCCGCCTGTTCGGGCTCTATCTCACGGACTTTACCGATGAGGAGCTGCGCGAGTGTACGCACAATGCCTATGAGACCGGCAGCTTTGAGACACCGAATGTGCAGGAAATCGCGACGCTTGCCGACGGCTCTATGCTGCTTGAGCTGTGGCACGGTCCGACCTGCGCGTTCAAGGATATGGCGCTGCAAATTCTGCCGCATTTCCTCACCCGTTCGATCCGGAAAACCGGTATTGACCGCGAGGTCGTCATCCTGACCGCAACCTCCGGCGATACCGGAAAGGCAGCGCTTGCGGGCTTTCAGGATGTTCCCGGTACCAAGATCATGGTGTTCTATCCCGAGGACGGCGTCAGCTCGATGCAGAAGCGCCAGATGCAGACGCAGGAGGGCGAAAATGTCCGTGTCTGCGCGGTAAAGGGCAATTTTGACGACTGCCAGAACGGCGTCAAGGCAATTTTTACCGACCCTGCAACGCAGAAGGTGCTCGCGGAGAACGGAATGCAGTTCTCCAGCGCGAATTCAATCAACTGGGGCAGACTGGTTCCGCAGATTGTGTATTATGTTTCCGCATATGTGACGATGCTCGAAAAGGGCATTCTCAAAGACGGACAGGGCTTTGCACTGACCGTTCCGACCGGAAACTTCGGCAATATCCTTGCGGCATGGTATGCAAAGCAGATGGGCGTGCCGATCCGGCATCTGGTCTGCGCATCCAATATCAACAAGGTGCTGACCGATTTCATCGACACCGGCATTTATGACCGCAACCGCGAGTTCCATGCGACGGTTTCGCCCTCGATGGACATTCTGATTTCCAGCAATCTGGAGCGCCTGCTCTATCACATGACCGGCGAGGACGATGCACAGATCAGAGAATGGTTCGGCGCACTGAAATCTGACGGCAGATATCAGATTCCGGAGGAGCTGAAAAACCGCATTCAGGCGGAATTCTCCGGCAGCTTCTGGGATGACGCCGCGACCAAGGATATGATCGGCAAGGTCTTTGCCGAGAACGGCTACCTCAGTGATACGCACACCGCTGTCGGCATCTGTGCGGCGCGTGATTATACCGCACATGCTTCCGAGAAATATCCGATGCTGATTGCATCGACCGCGAACCCCTACAAGTTCGGCAAGGCGGTGCTCGAAGCAATCGGCGGCGATACCGATGCGGACGAATATGCAATTCTCGACCGGCTTCAGGAGAAATCCGGCATGAAGATTCCGGCTGCGCTTGCAGAGCTCAAGACCAAGACCGTGCGCTTCCGCGATGTGGTCTCCGGCGATGAGATGCCTGCGTATGTCAAGGAAAAGCTGGGAATTCAGTGAGCTTATTTGTCATCGGGGATACCCACCTTTCCTTCGGGACAGAGAAACCAATGGATATTTTTGCCGGCTGGGAGAATCACACAGAGCTGCTGCATGATGCATGGACAAGGCTTATTCAGCCGGAGGATACGGTTGTGCTCGCGGGGGATATCTCGTGGGGCATGACCCTCAGTGAGGCGCTGCCCGATTTCCGCTGGCTCGATGCGCTGCCCGGCAGGGAGAAAATCATCCTGAAAGGCAATCACGATTACTGGTGGGTGACCATGAAGAAAATGCAGGCGTTCTTTGCCGAGAACGGGCTGCAAACGCTGAAAATTCTGCACAATAACTGCTATGCCTATGAAAACATCGGCATCTGCGGCACACGCGGCTGGGTCAATATGGAGCCTGAAAAGGAGGATGACCCTGCGGATGCAAAGGTGCGTGCGCGGGAGGCACAGCGGCTTGACGTCTCCCTGACCGCTGCCGAGCAGCAGGGGCTGAAACCGGCTGCGTTCCTGCATTATCCGCCGGTTTACGGCGCGAGCTGTAATTATGAGATGCTCGATGTGCTCTGGAAGCATCAGGTCAAAGATTGCTGGTACGGGCACGTTCACGGGAAATCACAGCACAGATATGCGGTCAACGGTGAGCGAGACGGCATCTGCTACCACCTGATTGCAGGGGATTATATACAGTTTATTCCACAAAAGATCATGTAAACTGTAAAAATCAAAGAAAGCGGGAAAAGTGCTGGAAAAATCCGGGCTTTTGTGCTATAATAAAGTGTCTGTCATATGCCCCCGCGCAAGGGCTGCGGCGGGTGCATACAAGAAGAATTTGAAATATGGAGGAACAAACCCATGAGCTTAGTATCCGATGTGAAAACAGATGTAAATATGAGAGAAGTCACATTCTCAATTTCCCCGGAGGATCTCGAGGCTGCCTGCGAGCGCGTCTATCAGCGCCAGAAGAAGGACATCGCGGTCAAGGGCTTCCGCAAGGGCAAGGTTCCGCGCAAAATGGTTGAGAAGCTCTACGGCGAGGAGGTCTTCTTCGAGGACGCCGTGAACCAGATCATTCCCGGCGAGCTTGACGCAATTCTGCGCGAGAAGGAAATCAACATCATCGACCGTCCGTCTGTCGAGCTTGTTTCCTGCACAAAGGCAGAGGGCGCAGTCTGCAAGGCTACGCTTATCACCAAGCCGGAGATCACCGTCGGCGAGTACAAGGGCATTCATGCACCGATGAAAGTTCGCGAGGTCACTGAGGCGGATATCGACCAGCAGGTTGAGATGCTCCGCCAGCGTCAGGCAAGAGTCATCGACATCGACGACCGCGCTGCACAGAAGGGCGACGAGGTCAAGATCAATTTCGAGGGCTTCATCGACGGCGAGGCATTTGAAGGCGGCAAGGGCGAGGATTATCCGCTCCGCTTAGGCTCCGGTCAGTTTATTCCGGGCTTTGAGGATCAGATCGTCGGCAAGAATATCGGAGACAAGTTCGATGTCAATGTTACCTTCCCGGAGGATTATTCCGAGGCGCGTTTTGCCGGCAAGGAAGCGACATTTAAGTGCGAGCTGCTCGGCATTACCGCGCAGGATCTGCCGGAAGCAGATGATGAATTCGCAAAGGACGTTTCCGAGTTCGATACCATCGCAGAAATGCGCGAGGACATCAAAAAGCGCCTGACCCAGACTGCGGAGCAGCAGGCGCAGACCGCATTTGAGAATTCCATTTTTGACACCGTTGTCGCCGGGGCAGACGGCGTCATCCCGCAGGTGCTCTATGATCGCCGCATCGACCAGCGCGTCCGCGACTTTGAGAACCAGCTCCAGCAGCAGTACGGTGACCTGAAGCTGAATGACTATCTCCAGCTCACCGGTATGACAATGGAGCAGCTCCGTGATGAGTATGAGGAGCAGGCGAAGAAGGAAGTCATGCTGAGACTGGCTCTCGAAAAGATCGCTGATATCGAGGATATTCAGGTCTCTGATGAGGAGCTTGACGAGGGCCTCAGCGAATTCGCTGCACAGCTCAATGCACCGCTGGAGCTCGTCAAGGCGAGAATTCCGGTTGAGGATTACCGCACCGATATGCGCGTGCAGAAGGTTGTTGAGCTGATTAAGAGCAACGCTGTCGTGGATAACGAAACTGCTGAGGATGCAGCCGCAGAGGATGCACCCGCAGAAGCTGCTGCGGAAGAATCCGCCGAGTAATACACACACATACCAATACCCGGCTTGCTGCTCTGCATGGGCAATCCCTGTGCAGAGCATGAGCCGGAACATTGCTTTATACGGGAATTTGCCGATAATGCGCGATTTCCGCTGAAGAAAGGATGGCACACGAATGATGAACATGAACATGAGCCTTGTCCCGACTGTCATCGAACAGACAAACCGCGGCGAGCGGGCGTATGATATTTATTCCCGCCTGCTCAATGACCGGATTATCATGCTCTCTGAGGATGTCAATGATGTGACCGCGAGCCTTGTGGTTGCACAGCTCCTGTTCCTTGAGAGCCAGGATCCGGAGAAGGATATCTCACTCTATATCAACAGCCCCGGCGGCTCTGTTACGGCGGGCATGGCAATCTATGATACCATGCAGTATATCAAGTGTGATGTGGCGACCATCTGCATCGGACTTGCCGCCTCTATGGGCGCACTGCTGCTTTCCTCCGGCGCGAAGGGCAAGCGCATGGCGCTCCCGAACAGCGAGATCATGATTCACCAGCCGCTGATTATGGGCGGCGGACTTTCCGGTCAGGCAACCGATATCAAGATCCGAACGGATAACCTGCTCCGTACAAAGGGCAATCTCAACCGGATCCTCTCCGAGAATACCGGAAAAGCGCTGGAGGAGATCGAGCGCGACGTTGAGCGCGACTATTTCATGACTGCCGAGGAAGCAATGAAGTACGGGCTGATTGACAAAGTCGTCGCGAAACGGTAATTCCCCCCGTTTTCAGATTATCCGTCCCACACAGATATACCCGCAGGTGACTGCGGGTTGACAACTACCGTCAGGAGAGAATACATGCCGGATAAAGGAATGCGAATCTGCAATTTTTGCGGAAAACCGGAGAATAAGGTGCAAAGCATCTTCTCTGCCGGAAACAATAATATCTGCGATGAGTGCGTCACTTATTGCTATGAGCTGCTCTACGGGGATCTCGACCTGAAGCCGCAGTCGCAAAAAAACGGCAAGGGCAAGAAACCCGAGAAGAAAATCAATCTGCTCAAGCCCGCAGAGATCAAAAAAGTGCTCGATGAATATGTCATCGGTCAGGAGCAGGCGAAGATTTCCCTCTCCGTTTCGGTCTATAATCATTATAAGCGCATTCTTTCGCAGGACGACGGCGATGACGTTGAACTGCAAAAGAGCAATGTGCTGCTGCTCGGCCCGACCGGCGTCGGCAAAACCTACCTCGCACAGACACTCGCCAAGATTCTCGATGTGCCCTTTGCGATTGCCGATGCGACGACAATCACCGAGGCTGGCTATGTCGGCGATGACGTCGAAAATGTGCTGCTGCGTCTGATTCAGGCGGCGAATTTCGATGTCGAGGCGGCGGAGCGCGGGATCATCTATATTGATGAAATCGACAAAATTGCGCGAAAATCCGAGAACACTTCCCTGACCCGTGATGTCAGCGGTGAGGGCGTGCAGCAGTCCCTGCTCAAGATCATTGAGGGTACCGTCTCCAATGTTCCGCCGCAGGGCGGCAGAAAACATCCGAATCAGGAGTTCATCCACATCAACACCAAGAACATCCTGTTCATCTGCGGCGGTGCCTTCGACGGGCTCGAAAAGCATATCATCAGCCGCACGCAGTCCTCTGCGCTCGGATTCGGTGCGCCGGTGCTCTCGAAAACCGAGAAAACTGCCAATATCTTCCGGAAGGTCATTCCGCAGGATCTGGTGAAATTCGGCATCGTGCCGGAGCTTGTCGGCAGACTGCCGATCATCACCGCACTTGACGAAATGGACGAGGATTCGCTCATCCGTATCCTCACCGAGCCGAAAAATGCACTGCTGAAACAGTACAAAAAGCTGTTCCATTATGACCATATTGAACTGGAAGCAGAGCATGATGCGCTTGTTGAGATCGCAAAGCGTGCGATTGAGCAGAAAACCGGTGCGCGCGGTCTGCGTGCAATTCTCGAGGGCATCCTCATGCAGACGATGTTCGATGTGCCCTCGCAGGAAAATGTCCGGCGCGTCGTGATTACTGCGGACTGCGTCAAAAACGGCACGGCACCGCAGGTTGTCAGCGGCGAAAGCGATCTGCCGGAAACAGCCTGATATCTCACACCATATCCCGAATCTCCTGCGGAGTGATCTGCGGGAGATTCGTTACACAAAAGCAGCTCCCGGATTTTTCCGCTTGCTTTTTTCGCGTATTTCCGGTATAATGAATCTATACAGCGGACAGCTTCCGGCGCCGCCGCAGGCAGGGCTTCCCGGCAGTGCGGCAGGTTCTGAAACTGACGGAAATACTGCAAATACAATACCCTGTTCCGGCTGCGCACGGGCTCAGGGCAGCACTACCGCCGCGCAGGGCAGATTGGAAAAATATATGCAAGAGAAAGAACAACGCACACCCGATACGGAACAAACACCGGAGACCGTAACCGTGACGCTCCCGGTCGTTGCGCTGCGCGGTCTTGTCGCATATCCGCATATGGTCATGGATTTCGAGATCGGCAGAAGCGAATCAAAAAAGGCAGTCGATGATGCGGTCAATCATGACAGACGCATTATTCTGGTTGCGCAGCGCGACCAGAGCCTGATGCAGCCCAAAGCCCGCGATCTTTACCGCGTCGGCGTGATCTGCGAGATCCGGCAGGTCATGCGCGCCAGAGAGGGTACCAGAGTGCTGGTTGAGGGCATCGCACGCGCAAAGCTGCTGAAGTTCTTTGCGCCGGAGGATGACGGCTTCTGGACCGCGGAATATAAGCCGCTGCCGACATACAGCAGGGTGAAATCCTCGCCCGCCGAGATGCAGGCGATTGTAAATTCGGTCAAGGATGCCTTTGCCGCAAACTGCCGGCTTTCGCGCAAAATGCCGCGGGAATTCGCAGAAATGGTGCTCGCAGAGGAACAGCCGGAGATGCTCTTTGAGGGCATCTGGTCAAACCTCGATTTCGATTACCACGACCGCCAGCTCATGCTGGAGGAGGGGAGCCTGTTTCTCCGCCTGACGATGCTCTATGCGGTGTTGATCCGCGAAAACGAGGTGCTGAAAATTGAGACGGAGCTGCAAAACAGCGTGCAGTCCCGCATCGACCAGGGACAGCGGGAGCTGTATCTCCGTGAGCAGCAGCGTGTGATTTCCGAGGAACTCGGCGACGGCGACGGCAACGATGTGCAGAAATATCTGGCGCAGATCGAAAAGCTCGCCGCCTCGGACGAGGTTAAGGATAAGCTCAGAAAAGAAGCGAATCAGCTTACAAAAATGCCCTCCGGTTCGCAGGAGGCTTATGTCATCAACAACTACCTCGAAACGGTGCTGGGCTTGCCGTGGGGTGTGTATACAAAGGAAAAGCTCGATATCAAAAAAGCGGAGGCGCTGCTCGACCGCGAGCATTACGGGCTCAAACGCGTGAAAGAGCGTGTGCTTGAGGCGATGAGTGTGCATGCGCTTCAGCCGAAGCTCACCGGGCAGATCATCTGCCTCGTCGGCCCCCCCGGTGTCGGCAAGACTTCCATTGCACAGTCGGTTGCACGGGCGCTCGGCAGAAATTATGTCCGTGTGTCGCTCGGCGGTGTCCGCGATGAGGCGGAGATTCGCGGCCACAGAAAAACCTATGTCGGCGCAATGCCCGGCAGAGTCATCGACGCAATCCGGCAGGGCAAGAGCATGAATCCGCTCGTGCTGCTCGACGAGATCGACAAGCTCTCCGGCGATTTCAAGGGCGACCCCGCAGCCGCTCTGCTGGAGGTGCTCGACAGCGCACAGAATCACGCGTTCCGCGATCACTATGTCGAGGTGCCGTTTGATCTCTCTCAGGTGCTCTTCCTGACAACCGCGAATGACGCATCCGCAATCCCCGCGCCGCTCTATGACCGTATGGATGTCATCGAGATCAACTCCTATACCAGAGAGGAAAAATTCCATATCGCAAAGGAGCATCTCGTCAAAAAGCAGCTTAAGGCAAACGGACTGAAAGCGTCGCAGATGCGCATAACCGATGCCGCAATCTATGATCTGATCGACTACTACGGCAAGGAAGCTGGCGTCCGCACGCTGGAGCGGAATATTGCCTCGCTGTGCAGAAAATGCGCAAAAGCACTGCTGACCGGCGATGTGAAAAAGGTCGTATATACGCCGGAAACCATTGAAACAGCGCTTGGACCGCACAAGTTCCTCGGCGACTACTATTCCAAAAGCGATGCAGTCGGCATGGTCAACGGGCTCGCATGGACGAGCGTCGGCGGCGTGCTGATGCCGCTGGAAGTCCTGATTATGGACGGCAAGGGCGATATTCAATTGACCGGCTCGCTCGGCGAGGTCATGAAGGAAAGCGCGAAGCTCGCGGTCTCCTATACGCGGTCGGTTGCGAAAAAATACAGCATCAGCCCCGAGGCGTTCAAGACCAAGGATATCCACATTCATGCTCCGGAGGGCGCTGTCCCGAAGGACGGCCCGAGCGCCGGCGTCACGATGCTGACGGGTCTGGTCTCGGCACTGAGCGGCATTCCGGTTCGGCACGATATCGCCATGACCGGCGAGATTACCCTGCACGGCAAAGTGCTGCCGATCGGCGGGCTGGTCGAAAAGTCAATGGCTGCGTATAAAAACGGCATCCGGACAGTGCTGATTCCTGCCGGAAATGAGCCTGAGCTTTCCGAGCTCGATGATACGGTTCGCAATGCAATTCACTTTATCCCCTGCGAAACCGTGGAAACTGTGCTCGATACGGCGCTGATTCCGCCGGAATATGATATGACGCTGGAGCCGCTGCTTCCCGAAGAAGCGGTCATGCTGTCGCCGATGCCGGCAGCCAAATCACACAGGAATAAACGGAGCGTCTCGTAAGGCGCTCCGGAGGAAAGGCGGAAAAAACTGTGGAGGATATTTCTCAGCCGCTCTCCGCGGCGGATGTTCTGGAAAATGTGACAAAATTTTATTCCAAGAAAACCAATAATATTCTGATCGGATTGATCGTATTGCAGTGTTTTTGCGGACTGATTATCCTTCCGAGTGCCTTATCAAGCGCTGAGGACAGGGTGACTGGGCAGGCAGTTGTGATGGGAATTTCGGTTTTTGCCGGAATCATCGTGCTGATCCTTCTGCCCGTTCTGCTCGTAAGACGGCACCGTGAACGGCATCCGGAGCGGCATCAGGTGTTTCTGCGGTACGGCGGCGCAGAGGGCGTTGCCGCAGCCTTCAATGAAGCATACGGCAGAGTGGAATATGCCGACAAGCGCTTCATGCTGACCCCGACCTTTATCATGAAGCCCGGTGATTTTACAACATTTATTCCGAATAAATATCTGCTGCTCGTCTGCAAGGAGGACCGCAGAGGACAGGCGGCAATGATACTGCTCGTCGGTGCGCTGTTTGCATCGGCGATGTATGGGAACAAGCCTTCGGGGCTTTTCCTCTCCGCCTATAACTGCTTCGGCGACCGTGTGGATTATCAGTTTTCAGGCAAGGCGGCGCAGGTGGACTATATCGTCAATCTGGTGCAGCCGTTTGCGCCGCAGTGTGCAATCGGTGACAGCCCGCAGACAAGAGCGTATCTTGCACAGAATATCAGAAAACCGTTGTAATTGACCGAAAACCGCCCGGATTTTGTAATCCGGGCGGTTCAGTCTGTCGATAAAGTCCTTTTCTGCAAAATAAGAATACTGAAAAAGAAGAATACGTTATGGATAAATGGGGGAAGGAAAACTCTTGTTTTCCTTCCCCCAAGCCCCCATCTTTAGCGCTTTTGAACGCAAATAGGAGAATTCCGTGCTCTGCGGAGCACGGCAAGGGGCGCTGCCCCTTGA
>Ga0247608_10003346_pt1 | contig 18848 bp, 16 predicted proteins | sample 176DNAGHGlowgp2_FD_193490 | JGI IMG/M metagenome (GOLD analysis project Ga0247608, IMG submission 193490) | Sheep rumen microbial communities from Palmerston North, Manawatu-Wanganui, New Zealand - 1766 DNA GHGlow gp2 | ecosystem: Host-associated > Mammals > Digestive system > Stomach > Rumen ...
TAATCCTACTGTTATAAATGTATATGTGTAACCTATATAGGTAGCAGTATTGGGCTGGAACGGCCCTGAGGAGTGATGGTAACATCACATAATCGATGCTTGGTAATTTAATTACCGAGTAGTTCACAAGTAAAAAGAACAAAGGTGGTTGTCAAATTGATTTGCTAATTGATAGAAAAGATAACGTAATAAATCTATGTGAGATGAAATATACATTAAAACCGTATGAGATAGATTATAAATACGAAAATGAATTATTAAATAAAATAAATGTTTTTAAAGAAGAAAGTAAAACAAAAAAAGCTATCTTTTTAACAGTTATTTCATATTCTGGTATTAAGCATAATGAATACAGCAATATTGTTGTTAATGAGATTAATGGCGATGATTTATTTTAATATAATTAAAAAAAACATTCTTTTTACATAATTATATTGTATAATTAAATCAGTTTATTAGAAAGGTAGGCGATATTATGGGTCCAAAGGAATTCTTTAGTGCAGTTTGGAAATTAATGTTTCCCAAAAAAGAAAAGATTGTTGAAAGACCTGGTGTAATAGGACACTACGATTCTAAGCCATTCCATAATTTTCATTTCGCATTAATCTATGCGAATGAAACAATGGTATATGATGATGGTAAGGTAGAGGTATTCGCAAAAGTATATAAGAATACAACATTTGTTAATGTATTAGTAAATGACGAAGAAGGATTTAATATTGATGATTATCATTTTGATAAAATAAAGCCTTTATTAGACGGCAAAACATATTTATCTCCTAAAAAGGAAGAATTATCATTTAGCGATACAAAGAATAATTTAGTTTTTGTATTATTCCAGCATTATAATCAAAATACGGTTAATCAGGCATTAAAATTTTGTAATTCATCAAAAAATAATATTGAACAAGCAGTTATATATAATGCTATAAATGTTCAAATGGATTTTTATAGACCGGTTCCAAAATTTTATAAAATCTATGATATTTTTTGTGAAGATTTATATTTCGATTTAGCATTTATTGACGATACGAGGGATTAGTATGAAAAAAATACGTGCGAGAACTTTATGGATAATTGTTGGTATTTTATTTCTAATAGCTGTCGGATTAATTTTTGCTGTTCAATATACAAATGATGTTTTAAATAAGGTATGCTTAGTAGCACTTATTATTACATTTATATTGATAACAATATTAATTCAGTTGGCATCATTTAAAAGCTTTAGTGGAATGAAAAATATTAAATATCCAGAAAAGGAATTTAAAACAGATTTAGAGAATTTAGAATACAATTTAGTTGATTTGGGCTATAAACAAACAAAGAAAAATTTTGGTAATAGCTATTTATTAATTGATAATAAGCATGCATATAAAATATCTTTTATAGATTCTTCAGTAGAATATTTTTCTAATACAAAAGAAGAAAAATCTAAGCCTAATAAAGAATTAGACAAGTGTGAAACATTTATGGGAATTGAAATATTCAATCAAATAGATGATATTAATTATAGAAAGCTTACTGAATTTACAATTCAAACTAAAAATATTTATTATACAGCTTTTGCAAAAACTGAAAGTGGGAATTATAGGTGTTTAAATTATGAAGAGCCTAATGATACTCATAGAGATTGCTTCTTAAAAATTTTAGAGGATTTACATTTTAAAGAAAATAAAGAATAATTATTAAAAGTAGCTCAAAGATTTATCTTTGAGTTTCTTTTTTTTAGAATTAAAAATAATTTTTTTCTAAAACGTTTAAGGAAATCGTTTACAAATTATATCTTTAATGATAGAATAATGTTGATAGAGGCAAATTTTAACTTGGAGGATAATTATGGCCAGTTTGAGTTTGAAACACATTTATAAAGTATACGATAATGGATTTAAAGCAGTAAACGATTTTTCTATGGATATTGCAGATAAGGAATTCATCGTTTTTGTTGGTCCATCAGGATGTGGTAAATCAACTACATTAAGAATGATTGCAGGATTAGAAGAAATTACTGCAGGAGAATTAAAAATAGGTGACGTTGTTGTAAATAATTACGCACCTAAGGACAGAGATATAGCAATGGTATTCCAAAGTTATGCATTATACCCACACATGACTGTATATGATAACATTGCATATAGCTTAAAAATATCAAAGGTTCCAAAAGAGGAAATTGATAAGAGAGTTAGAGCTGCAGCTGAAAGTTTAAATATCACTGAATATTTAGATAGAAAGCCTAAAGCTTTATCAGGAGGACAACGTCAAAGAGTTGCCCTAGGTCGTGCTATTGTAAGAAACCCTAAGGTATTCTTACTTGATGAACCATTATCAAATCTAGATGCTAAATTACGTGCATCAATGAGAAGTGAGATTACTAAGCTTCATCAAAGATTACAAACAACATTTATTTACGTAACTCATGATCAAGTTGAAGCTATGACAATGGGTACAAGAATTGTAGTTATGAAGAGTGGATTTGTTCAACAAATTGATACACCAAAGAATATTTATAATTACCCTGCAAATAAATTTGTTGCTGGATTTATAGGAACTCCACAAATGAATTTCTATGATGCGGTTTACGATGTAAAAGAAGATAATATCTATTTGGATATGGGATTTGCCAAGATTAGATTATTAAAAGACTTTTTACCAAAAATTAAAGATCAAGTAATTGTATCAGGTAAGAAGGTAGTTGTTGGTATTAGACCTGAAAATATTTATCTATATAATGATAAAATGGATAGTGATAAATTAGATATTATTGAAGCTAATGTTACAGTAGTTGAAGCACTAGGCTCAGAAACAATTGTTTATGCTAATTTAGATAAAGAAAATAAAACTGATATTACAGATAATTCAACTGAAGTTAGAATTAAGATGTTATCTAACTTTGATGTAAAGGTTGGAGAAATTGTAAAAGTAGCTGTTGACCTAGAAAGAATTCATTTATTTGATGCAGAAACTGAGGATTCAGTAATTCAAAGAATTCCTGATGTATTCTCTAGTGATGCAAATATTAGTGGAAATGAATTATCAATTTATGGTAAGACTATTGTTTTACCTGCTGCAGTTGCATCACAGGTTCATGATGGATATGTATCTGTTAATGTTCCTACAGCTGCTGTTGAATTAGGTGGAAAATATAGCGGTGAAATTATAAAGAAAGATGTTGTAGATACAGAAAATTTATATTGGATTCAAAGTGGTAAGAGCGTTGTATTCTTAAAAACACCAATTGATGTAAATTTATCTGGTACAGTTAATTTCGATATTAATATCGCTGCGATGAAATTATCTGGTGAAGATTATGTAGTTCATAGAATTAATCTATTAGCTAAGTTACCAGTTCAAGCTATTTTACCTACAAAGGAACAATTACAATTTAAGAGTAATGATGATTTATTTGATGTTCCATTTGATATCGCTCAAAAAATGTTCAATACTAAGGGTAAGAAATTACTAAAGACTAATATATCAGTATTATTTAATACAGATAATGAAGGACCACTTCATTTTAAAGCAAAAGTACGTGAAATATTAGATTATGGTGATTTTAAATACGCTAAGGTTGATTATTTTGGAAATCAATTCTTCGTTGTAGATAAGGAATATAAAGTAGGAGACGATATAACAGTCAACCTTGATTTAAATGAATCATTAATTACAGATGAAGATATGAATATTATTCTTGTTGGTCAAGAACCAAGAAGATTACAAAAAATCGATAATTCAAAGAATTAATTGACAGATGAGGAGATGCAGCGCATCTCCTTTTTGCTTATATTGAAAAAAAAGCATAAATATGCTAAAATCTTAACGAGATATTTATTAGTATTTGTACTAATATTTCCATTTTGGGAGGTAACAATATGGATATTAAAAAAGAAATTAAAGATGAAGTATTGAATGTATTTATATCAGGTAGATTAGATACTAATACAGCGCCTGAGCTTGAAGCATCAGTTAACGATGATATAGTTGGAATTAAAGAATTAAATTTTAATCTTAAAAATCTTGATTATATTTCTAGTGCAGGGCTAAGAGTTATTTTAAAATTTCATAAGCAAATGACTACTGTTGGTGGAACTTTAAATATTATTTCACCTAAGGATGAAGTAGTTGAAGTATTTGATATGACAGGCTTTTCTACCTTCCTAACAATAAAGGAGTAATATTATGGATTTACATTGCGAAATGATATTAGAGCAATATCGCTCAAAGCTTGATGTATTTGAAAAAATAAAGGATATTGCCTTAGGTGAATTACATAAATACGTTGAAGAATTTGGAACTATTATAAATAGTGTAGAGGGAAGAGTTAAAGCTGAAAAATCATTGGAAGGAAAGCTTGAATTAAAAGGATATAAATATCAAACAATTTATGATATTACAGATATTGTTGGCACTAGAGTAGTTACATTTTATAATGACGAAGTAGATAAATTTGCAGCAAAAATTGAAAAGAATTTTGATGTAGATTGGGATAATTCAATTGATAAAAGAAAGATGCATAATATAGATCAATTTGGATATATGTCCCTACATTATATTTGTAGAATCCCTAAAAAACTATATTATGATGAAGAACATCCTGAAATAAATCAAATTAGATTTGAAGTTCAATTAAGAAGTATTTTACAGCATGCCTGGGCTGCAGTACAGCACGATACAGGTTATAAAACAGATGTTGAAATCCCAAAGGAATATCAAAGATCATTAAGTAGACTTGCAGGATTATTAGAAATTGTAGATGAATCATTCTGTAATTTAAGAAATTCAATTGATGATTATAGAAGAAGAGTAAAACAAGTAATTAAGAGTGGTAAATTTGAAGAATTAGAATTAAATGGTGATTCATATACAGCATACCTTGAAAATGGTGGATTTGAAGCATTAAATAAGCATATTTCAACTATTCAAAATATGGAAATTGAAGAGGTATCATTAAAAGCTTTCCTAAGAGTGTTTAAGGCATTTGGATTTAACACATTAAAGGATTTAGATGATTTTGTTAAGGAATATTCTGATTTAGCATATGAATTTTCAGTTAGACAATTTTCTGGTAGAGACTTAGATATTATGACTACTGCCACAGGTCCTTTAGCTCTTTGTGTTGTTTATGTATTGTCAAAGGATATGGGAGAAGCTGTTATTAAGAAAATATTAGATTTTGTCTATGGACCTCGTAATATGAACGCAAGAGTTGCTGCTAGACTAACAAAAATTGGTAGAACTATGGGTTTAGTCAAGGTTGGTGATGATGATGGCGAAGAATAATCTAGATACAGAATTAGTTGATAGAGCCATTATTTATGCTACATATGGACATAAAAATACTAGAAGAAAAGGTAATAATATTCCATATATATTACATCCTCTAGAGGCGATGGGAATTGTTGCATCTATAACTGATGATCAGGAATTAATTGCAGCGGCAGCATTACATGATTTAATTGAAGATACTGATATTACATATGATGATATTAAAAATGAATTTGGAAAAAGAATTGCCGATATTGTCTTAAATGAATCTAAAAATGTTATACCTAATTTTAAAAATTTAAGCTGGCATGATATAAGAGCAAAAGGCTTAGAACATTTAAAAAAATCTTCAATTGATTGTAAAATAGTTGCTTTAGGTGATAAATTATCTAATATGAGAGCTATTTATTCAGATTATAAGCAATTAGGTGACAAGCTTTGGGAAAGATTTAATGAAAAAAATCCATTGGAGCATAAATGGCGTTATACTGAACTAGCAAAATGCTTTGACGAATTAGAGGATACTAATGCATATAAAGAATTTAAGTATTTAGTATCTAAGGTATTTGATGGTATTAAATAATGAAAAAACAGAAAAAGATAAGTGATGTAATTTATAAGAAAAACGAAATAGATGCAAATAAGGCATTAACTAAGGGATGTACATTATCTGCCATAATAATTGCTGTAGTGTGGGTTTTATATCTTATGGGATTATTTAATGTTTCATCACATACATTAATGCTTGTAAATGTTTTATTCCCAATAGAGATTGTAGTATTATTATCAACATGGATTTACAACAAAAATAAATTCATCGAAAAAAAAGGATTTAAATATTTTTTAGTTATTCAATTTATCTTAGTTTGCTTTGCTGTAAATGTTGTAATTCCTAAGCATGGTATATTGCTTTGGGCAGCATGTATTTTATTAGTTAATCATTATTACGATCCTAAGTTATCTATAATAACATTTATTATTGTATCAATAATGATGGCAATAGCTATTTATGGCGGTATGTTTTTTGGTGAATGGGATGCAAATTTAATGAATGGCGCTGATGTAGTTACATTACCATCTGGTGAAAGCTTTTTAGTAGATGAAGCTACATTTAGGCAAAGAGTCGAATGGCTAAGCTATAGACGAGACTTAGGCGACAATAGATATATTAAATCGATGGTTTATTATTATTTCGCTAGATGGGCAATTTTAGTATTAATTGCTAATATCGGATACTCTATTTCTAAAAGATCTTTAAGATTATTATCTTTAGAGGCAGATAGAGTAGAAAAAGAACAGCGAATAATATCAGAGCTTGGTGTTGCAACAGGGATTCAATATAGTGTTTTACCTCATGAATTACAAGATGATAACAAAGATAATGTATTTGGCTTAATGGATTCTGCTAAAGAGGTTGGTGGAGATTTATATGATTATTTCTACATCGATGAAGTACATTTAGCTTTAGTTATTGCCGATGTATCAGGTAAAGGTATTCCTGCCGCATTATTTATGATGAAAACAGAAGCATTGATTAAATCATTAACAATATCATTTAAAAGTGATACTGCATCGATTATGAAGCGAATTAATGTAGCACTTTGCAGTAATAATGATGAAAGTATATTTGTAACTTGTTGGCTAGGAATTGTTAACCTAGCAAGTGGCGAATTAAAATATACAAATGCTGGACATAATAAGGTAATTATAATGCATGAAGGAAAACCAGAATATACAACTGATAAGCCAGGTGTTGTTCTTGGTGCATTTGAAGGAACTAATTATGTTGAAAATACTGTTCGTTTATCTCAAAATGATAAAATTATTCTTTATACCGATGGTGTAACAGAAGCACACAATTTAAATAACGAACTATATGGAGAAAAAAGATTATTAAAATTTGCACAAATTAATAATGGATTATGTCCTAAAGATTTTGTAGTTAAATTAAGAAAAGATGTAGAACAATATAGTAATGGCGCTCCACAATTTGATGATATAACTATATTAGCCTTTAAATATGTTAATGAAAATAAGATTCAAGAAAGTCGTATATTTGATGCTGATGTAAAAGAATTAGATAATCTATTTGAATATTCGTCTTCTTTATTAAGATTGTTAGAGTTTTCTAATAGAGATATAATAATGATTAACACAGCATTAGAAGAAATATTTGTTAATGTTTCAAAATATGCATATAATGGTAAGGGAACAGTTGAAATTACCTTATCTAAATTTAAAGATCATGTTTCATTTGTATTTAAGGATAGTGGTAAACCTTTTAACCCTTTAGCAAAGGCTGATCCCAATATTACTGCTTCAAGCGAAGAAAGAGAAATTGGAGGCCTTGGAATATTTATGGTTAAAAAGATTATGGATAAGGTTGAATACGAATATATTAATGGTCAAAATGTGTTAACATTAGTAAAATATAAAAAAAATTAATATAATTTAACGAATAAAGCAATAATCACTCAAGGTTATTGCTTTATTGTTTTAGCCTCAGCTAGGCTGGTGGATAATTATTCTTTTCTAAAAATGAAATAAGCCGATAACTTTCGTTACCGGCCTATCTCAAGAGAAGGAAAAAATTATAGAGTAATATTAACATTAACTTCAGTAATATCTTTGTTGAATGGAATTACTTTTCCATCAACTAGCTTATTATCAACAATCATTTGATATTTACCTGAAGCATTGTTATCAATAGTGATATTGTATTTAACACCTCTAAATATTCTTGTTACTTTTGCATGCTTAATTTCCTTTGGTAAATGTGGATCAATCATTAATCCGTCATAATCTGGTTTAATACCAAGTATAGCTTGGCTTGCAGCATACATAGTCCAAGAAGCAGTACCTGTTAACCAGCTATTTTTAGCTTCACCATAGTTTTTAGCATCTCTTCCTGCAATTGTTTGAGAATAGATATAAGGCTCAGTTTTGTGAATTTCTGATACTTCCTCAAGATATGCAGGGCAGTTTCTTCTATATACATCAAATGCTCTTTCATTATTTCCAATTACTGTATTTGCTATAACAATCCATGGATTATTATGACAGAATACAGAACCATTTTCTTTATATCCCATTGGATATGATGAAACCTCACCAAGCTCGATGTGATATTCTTTATAACATGGATGTAGGATTTCTACACCATAGTCGTTTGTTAAAATCTTTTCTACTGAATCAAGTGCTTTCTTACCATAACCTAAATCTTCACCGATTCTAGCCATTGTACAGAAGCCTTGAGGTTCAACATAAATTTGTCCATCTTCACATTCATGGCTTCCAACCTTATGTTCAAATGCGTCATATGCTCTAACGAACCATTCACCATCCCAGCCATATTTAACAGTAGCATCTTCAACAGATTTAACTTCTTTAAGAATATTGGCAGCCTCATCAGTATTGCCAATGTTCTTAAGGATGGTAGCAAATTCTTTTCCATATAATACAAACATACCAGCTATAAATACTGATTCAGCTTTTCCTGATTCAAAATTTGAAGCAGTTTGGAATGATTCACCTGGTGTTTTAGAGAAGCAGTTTAAATTTAAACAGTCGTTCCAGTCAGCTCTACCAATTAGAGGTAAGCCATGTGGACCTTTATGTGTAATAATATAATTTAATGAAGCTCTTAAATGATCGATTAATGGCTTTTCTGATCCTTCCTTATTATTGAATGGAGTTGGATCATTTAGGATTGTATAATCGCCAGTTTCTTTGATGTATTGGCTTACTGCAGCAATTAACCAAAGTGGATCGTCATTAAATCCTCCACCGATATCAGCATTACCACGTTTAGTTAATGGTTGATATTGATGGTAAGTAGAACCATCTTCAAATTGAATAGAAGCAATATCTTTAATACGCTCTCTAGATTTTTCAGGGATTAAATGTAAGAAGCCTAATAAATCCTGACAGCTATCTCTAAATCCCATTCCACGACCTGTACCTGATTCATAATAAGATGCAGATCTTGACATATTAAATGTAACCATACATTGGTATTGGTTCCAAATATTAACCATTCTATCGAATCTTTCATTATCTGATTTTACATTTAATGTAGAAAGTAGGTCTACCCACTTAGTTTTTAGTTCATTAAATGCTTTTAATACTTGTTCTTTAGTAGCATATTTATTTTGTAATTCATATGCCTTTTCTTTATTTATTACATGAAGCTTTTCAAATTTTTTATCTTCATCATTTTCTACATATCCAGTTTGGAAAATAACAGTTTTAGATTCACCTGGTTTAATTTCTAAATTAAACATATGTGAAGCAATTGGTGCCCAGCCTGATGCTTTTGTATTATAAGATGTTTTATTTAATACAGCAGCAGGATCACACCATGAATTATATAATCCAATAAATGTATCTAAATCAGAATCATAACCATCATGCTTTAAATTTGTATGGAAGAAAGAGTAGTGGTTACGTCTTTCTCTATATTCTGTTTTATGATAAATAGTTGTATCATCAATTTCAACTTCACCAATATTCCAGTTTCTTTGGAAATTAGTTTGATCATCTACAGCGTTCCATAAACAGAATTCAATAACACCATGAAGTGTAACTTTTTTTGTTTCTTTACTATTATTAGTTAAAGTTAATTGATTTATTTCACATAAATCCTTTAAAGGAACAAAACATAATAGTTCAGCCTTTAAGTTATTTTTTTCACTTTCAAAGATTGAATAGCCTAAGCCATGTCTACATTTATAGCTATCAAGCTTTGTCTTCATTGGAAGGAATCCAGGATTCCAAATTGTTCCATTATCATTAATATAATAATAACGTCCACCATAATCTCTAGGAACATTATTATATCTAAATCTTGTAATTCTTCTTAGCTTAGCATCCTTATAGAACATGTAACCACCACATGTATTACTCATTAAGCTAAAGAAACCATCTTGACCATAATAATTAATCCATGGAAGAGGAGTATTGTAATTTGTTATTACATATTCATATTCTTTATCATCGAAATGTCCGTATTTCATTTTAAGCTCCCTTTCTTATATATCGAAAACGTTTAAGTAACTCTTTTCCTTAATTATATAGATTATTTTTTTCGAAATCAACAGAAAAATTAAATTATTTTTATTATTTTTAATTTCAAAAAGGAAGAATTAACACTAAAAAATATTTTTTAAAAAAATTTCAAAAAACTATTGACAATTCAAAAACGCTTACATATAATAAAAGTACGAAAACGTTTAAGAAGTTTGAAAAAATGGTGATATTTATGGTAAAGATAAAGGACATAGCCGAGCGATGCGGACTGTCAATTGCCTCTGTTAGTAAGGCATTGCATGGCGAATCAGATCTAAATCCAAAAACTGCAGAGTATATCAGAAACGTTGCAAGGGAAATGGGGTATATTCCTAATGCATCAGCTAGATTACTTAAAACAAAAAGAAGTTATAACATTGGTGTTCTATTTGTTGATGAAACGAGTTCAGGCCTAGAACATGAGTATTTCTCTTCTATATTAAATTCTATTAAGGATGAAGCAGAGAAAAACGGATATGATATAACATTTATTTCACACCATTTTGGACAAAACTACTTAACATTTTATGAGCATGCTAAATATCGTAACGTAGATGGAGTGATAATCGCATCAGTTGATTTCAAGGATCCAGAAGTTATCAAGCTTGTGGAAAGTGAAATTCCAACTGTGACGATCGACTACGAATTTAACGATGTCGCATCAGTAGTATCAGATAATGTACAGGGTGTAAGAGACATAGTTAATTTCTTAGTCGATATGGGACATACAAAAATCGCATTTATCACTGGAGACGATACTTCAGTAACTCAAAAAAGAGTTGCAAGCTTTTATAAAACTTGCGGCGAGAATAAGATATCAGTAAATGATGAATATATTAAGAAAGGAAGGTACCATATACCGAAGGTTAGTGGAGAAGCAACAAGAGAATTATTAGCTTTAAAAGACAGACCTACAGTCATTATGTATCCAGATGATTATTCACTTTTGGGGGGGATAACCGAGATAGAAAAGCATGGACTTAAAGTTCCAGATGATATTAGTGTTGTAGGATATGATGGAATAAAGCTTTCAAGGTTACTTAGACCTATAGTTACTACTTATGTTCAAAATTCTACTGAGATTGGTATTCAAGCTACAAAAAAGCTCATTGACTTAATTGAAAATCCGAAGGTTACAATTAAGGATAGAACATTGGTAATCGGCGGGCTTCAACAAGGCGAGACAGTAAGAAACATTAAGTAAGTTTATAATGGTATTGACCATTTAAAATAAACAATAATGGAATGTCAACCATTTAAAAAATGACAAACAAGAAAAAGAGAGAAAATTATTTAAGGGGAAAAGAAAAAATGAAAAAGAAAATTTTAACTGGCGCAGCTGTAGCTGCATTAGGTGGACTTTTTGCATTAAGTCTAGCATCATGTGGTAGTAATAAAGAAGCTTACAAAGCTGAAGTTTCTGATGGTGGTAAAGTTTTAAACATCAGAGTATGGAATGATGAATTCATCAGCAGATTTAGAGATTATTATCCATCAATTAAATCAGAAGATAAGAAAGATGAACAATTCACTTTAAATGATGGTACAGTTGTTAAATTCCAACAAACAGCTAATAAGGATAATGCATATCAAAATGCTCTAGATATCGCTTTAAAGAATCAATCAACAGCAGCAGCTGATGATAAAGTAGATATTTTCCTATTTGAAGCTGATTATGCTTTAAAATATGTAAATTCTAATTATTCACTAGATGTTAAGGATTTAGGTTTAACTGATGATGATACTAAGAATATGTATCAATATACAAAGGATATCGCTACAGCTGATAGTAGATTAAAAGGTGTATCATGGCAAGCAACTCCTGGTCTATTCGCATATAGAACAGATATTGCTGATGAAGTATTAGGCACTCATGATCCTGATCAAGTTCAAGCTAAATTAGCTGACTGGACAAAATTTGATAGTGTTGCAGCTGATATGAAGGCAAAAGGATATGCAATGCTTTCTGGTTATGATGATTCATATAGAGTATTCTCTAATAACGTCAAAGCACCACTAGTAAATAAGGATAAGAAGATTGTTATTGATGAAAGCTTAAAGTCTTGGATTAAGCAAACTAAGGAATATACAGACAAGGGTTATAATAACAAGACAACATTATGGGATGATAACTGGAATAAGCAACAAACTATTAATGGTAATACATTTGGTTTCTTCTATTCAACTTGGGGTATCAACTTCACATTAGCTGGTAATGCAGCAATTAAGAATGGTGAGGGTGAAGACCTAATTGGTAAATATAGAGTATGCCAAGGACCTGCAGCTTATTATTGGGGTGGTACTTGGATTGCAGCAGCAAACGGTACAGATAATAAGAGCCAAGTATTAGATATCATGAAGAAGTTAACTTGTGATGCTACAATTGCTGAAAAGATTACAAGAGACACTCAAGACTATACTAATAATACAGTAGCAATGACTAAGCTTGCTAACGATGCTTCATATGGTTCAGAATTCTTAGGTGGTCAAAACCATGTTAAACTATTCGCTGAAGCAGCACCAAAGATTGATATGAAGAATGTTTCTGCATACGATCAAGGTATTAATGAAAAGTTACAAGAAGCAATGAAAGATTACTTTGCTGGTACAATAACTGAAGAAAAAGCTTGGGAAAACTTCTATTCAAAAGTTACTACAGTTTATCCAGAATTAAAGAAATAATATTTCATAGGGCAGGCATGATTGCCTGCCCTAATTTAAATTAAAACGAAAGTAGGTAAATATTTAATGGTAAATGAGATTTCTGTATCAGAAAATAAACCTTTATCTACCTCAAGAAAAAAAGTTAATTATGCAAAATGGGGCTACATATTCATAATTCCCTTTTTCGTAATTTATGCTATATTTTCTTTGTGGCCATTACTTCAAACATTCTTTTATAGTTTCTTTGAGATGTATTCATCAGGCTTGACAGATATTGGTCCGAATTTTGTAGGATTAGATAATTATATAAAGCTATTTACTTCATCTAACTTTATGAAGTATTTAGGTAATACTTTAATATTATGGATATTATGTTTCGTTCCACAGATCGTAATATCATTATTACTTGCAGTTTGGTTTACAGATAGAAGATTAAAATTAAAAGGACAAAGATTTTTTAAAACTGTTATATACATGCCAAATTTAATCATGGCATCAGCATTTGGTTTCTTATTCATTACATTATTATCACCAAGTGGACCAGTAATTAACCTATTGATGGATATGGGTATATTACATGAACAATTCGATGTATTATCATCTGTTTGGTCAACAAGAGCAATTATTGGTTTAATGAACTTCTTAATGTGGTTTGGAAATACTACATTATTATTAATGAGTGGTGTAATGGGTATTGATGAGGATGTATTTGAAGCTGCAACAGTAGATGGTGCAGGCGCATTTAGAACATTCTTTGATATTACAATGCCATTATTAAAGCCAATTTTCGTATATGTATTTATTACATCATTAATTGGTGGTATTCAATTATTCGACGTTGCTCAAATGTTTACAAGAAATTCTGGTGGACCAGATATGACTTCTGAAACATTAATTATGTTCTTAAATATGACATTTAGAACAAGCCAAAATTATGGTGATGCAGGTGCTATTTCTGTAATTATATTCATAATGACAGCAGCATTAAGTATTGCAGTATACTTTATTTCTTATAGAGACACTGTTCAAAAAAAGCGTAAGAAGGTGACACCTAATGGAAAGTAGAAATGAAAAACAAATATTAGACACTAGGGGCGCAGGACATGATGCTAAAAGTTTTAAGGCTATTGCATTACTAACAACAAGAAGAATAATTGCATATTTAGTTTTAGTAATATTGTCTTTAATGTGTTTATTCACAATTTATATATTAATTATAAATTCAACAAGAAATACAGCTCAAATCCAAACAGGATTTAGCTTTATTCCAGGTTCACATTTTGGTGATAACTGGAATAGCTTAACAAGTACAAGCTTACCTGTATTTAGAGGATTCTTAAATAGCTTTATTATTTCATTTTTAAGTGCAGTATTATGTGTTTACTTTAGTGCATTTACAGCATATGGTATTCATATGTATAACTTTAAATTTAAAAGATTTGCATTTATGTTTATCTTATTAGTTATGATGGTACCATCACAAGTTGGTGCAATTGGTTTAATAAAGATGTGTAATGATTTAGGATTTACAACTTCTAATAATCCTATTATGGTATACATGCCATTAATATTACCTTCTGTTGCTTCACCAATAGTATTCTTCTATATGAAGCAATATCTTGAATCAATTTTACCAAAGGAAATGGTAGAAGCAGCAAGAGTTGATGGTGCAGGTGAATTTAGAATATTCCATGGTATGGTTTTACCTATTCTAAAGCCAGCTTTAGCAATTCAATTCATATTTGCATTCGTATCTAGCTGGAACAACTATTTCGTTCCTCAGCTATTACTTGCAAATAAAGGAAATGATTATAAGACAATACCATTAGTATTAGCTATATTAAATGACCAATCTAATCCTGCATCATTCGATTTAGGTAGAGTTTATATGGTAATGCTTTTAGCTATCGTACCATTATTAATTGTATATTTAATTTTCTCAAGATTTATCTTGAAGAATTTAACATCTGGATCTGTAAAAGGATAGGAGTTATTAAAAGACAATGGGATCCATTGTCTTTTTTTTAGGAGGTACATATGTTTAATAAAGATTTTATATTTGGTTGTGCTACAGCATCTTATCAAATTGAAGGATCAGTAGATAAAGATGGTAAAACAGAATCTATATGGGATTCATTTACAAAAATAAAAGGAAAAATCTTAGATTCAACAGATGGTAGTATTGTTTGTGATAGCTATATTAAATATAAAGATGATGTTAAATTATTACATGAATTAGGCGTAAATGCATATAGATTTTCTATAGCTTGGACAAGAGTTATTGATGAAAATAATGATCCTAATCAAAAAGGTTTAGATTATTATATTAATTTATGTAGGGAATTAATTAAATATAATATAAAGCCTATAGTTACTCTATATCATTGGGATATGCCAAAATGGATAGATGATTTAGGAGGATTCCTAAATGACGATATATCTGATTATTTTATGCATTATACAGACATTGTAACTAAGGCCTTAAATGGATTAGTATCTGATTATATTACAATTAATGAGCCACAATGTATTATGTTCTTAGGGCATAGATTATGCGTACACGCACCAGGAACATATTATGATGATAAGGACATGCTACATGCCATCCATAATTTACTTTTATGTCATGGTAAGGCAGTAAAAGTAATTAGAAAGAATGTAAAAAATTCAACTGTTGGATTTGCCCCATGCTCAAGACCTCCTGTACCTAGTGATAGACTTAATAAAGATTTAGAAAAGAAATGCTTTGATAAATATTTTGAACTAAAAAGAGAATCTGAATATCCTAATTTAGTTCCTATTTATAGTGATCCAATCTTTTTAGGTGATTACTCTAAGGAATATTATGAAGAATTTAAGGATATATTACCTAATATTACAAAAGAGGATTTAGAGCTAATCAGTCAGCCATTAGATTATATTTATCAAAATTTCTATACTGGTAATTATTATTCATTAGATTCTAATAACAATTTAGTTAAAGATGAATTCTATCCTGGATATCCAGAAGGAAATATTGATTGGCTTCAGGTTGTACCTGAAACATTATATTATGGACCAAAATTTTTATACGAAAGATATAAAAAGCCAATTATAATAAGCGAAAATGGCTTTTGTAATAATGATGTAATATTCTTAGATGGAAAGGTTCATGATTCAGAAAGAATAGATTATATAAATAGATATTTAATTGAATTAGATAAGATAGCTAAAGAAATACCTGTAAAGGGATATTTCTATTGGAGCTTATTTGATAATTTTGAATGGAATAGTGGACTTAGAAAAAGATTTGGTTTAGTTTATATAAATTATAAAAATAACGAAAGAATAAAAAAAGATTCTTATTATGAATATAGTAAGATTATTAAGAAAGGTGGCATATAATGGTATCTTTTATTGAAATGAGAAATAGATTTAATACTATTGTTACATTATGTAATGTAGGTGCGTCTATTTACGATATTAAAACTTTAGATAAAAATAAAAAATTAGAATCTATATTATATACTACTGATAAGGAAGATGATTTTTTAACCGAAAGAAGCTATCTAGGTAAAACAATAGGTAGAACTGGAGGAAGAATATCTAATTCTAAGTTTATTTTAAATGGTAAAGAATATATTATTAATTCAAATGATCCTAATGGCTTACATGGTGGAGTTGATGGTGTAAGCTATAAGGAATTTGAATATAACAAGTATGAAACTAATGAATATTTTGAAGTATTATTTTCATATTATTCAAATGATTTAGAATCAGGTTATCCTGGAGATTTAATATTAAAGGTTATTTATAGATTATATAAAAATATTAATAAATTAACAGTTACTTATGATGCTATCGCATCTAAGGATACGTTATTAAATATATCTAATCACTCATACTTTAATTTATCAGGTAATTCTAAGGATAATATTTTAAATCATGAATTATTCATTAATTCATCAAAAATGGAAAGAATAGAAAAGCTAATCCCACAAGAAATAGTTGATTGTGAAGAAATCTATTCATTTAAAAATAGTCATAAAATAGGCGATTATCTAATGAATAAGGAAATAATTGATAATACAAATGGATATGATTTCCCATATATTTTTGATGATATAGATAAAAATAAATTTAATATTATTTTAAAGGATGATAATTCAAAAAGAGTATTAAAAATTAAAACCTCTTATCCTACAGTAGTAGTATATACATGCAATTATACAGAGGATAAAATCATGAATAATAAGAATAAAATGACACCTTATTATGCAGTATGCTTAGAATGTATGTATCATCCTAATACTATTAATAGTGACTTTTTGAAAGATAAAAAGGATATTTTATTAAAAAATAAAAAATATAACGAAACAATAGATTATTATTTCGAGGTTGAAAATGAAGAAGCTTAATGGATTTATAAAGGGTGTTAATTTAGGTGGTTGGTTATCACAAGGTAAATTAGAAGAATCTCATTTAGAATCTTTTATAAAAGAAGAAGATATTAAAAAAATTAAAGATATAGGCTGTGATCACCTACGTTTACCCGTTGATTTTGAAAATATCTACGATGAAAAGAATGAATGTGATAATCCAGTAGGATATAAATATATAGATTTATGTATTGAATGGTGTAAAAAATATGGATTAAATGTAGTTTTAGACCTACATAAGGCACCTGGATATATATTTGATGATTTTGAATATTCAGCTGGATTCTTTACTAATGAAAAGCTTATGGGATTATTCTTAGATATTTGGGATAGATTATCTAAAAGATATGCTAAATATTCTGATATGATGATGTTTGAAATGCTAAATGAGGTTACATCATTTGATGTTATTAATGAGTGGAATAATTTAGCATTAAGATGCATTAAGGTTATTAGAAAGAATGCACCTACAGTAAAGATTCTATATGGTGGAGTAGGATATTCTAGTGTAAAAGCTGTTAAATATATTCCAGCCCCATATGATGAAAATATTGTATATAATGTACATTGTTATGAGCCTATGGCATTCTCACATCAAGGTGCTTATTGGGTAGATAAGATGCCTTTAGATTTTAGAATTAGTTATCCAGTAGATGAAAAGAAATATAGAGAAATCTGTAAAATTGTACCATCTATTGTAAATGGTACACTTGGTAATGCTGATAACGCCTTAAAATTGCTTGAAAATAATTTTTTTATTGATTTATTTAAGGAATGTGTAGATTATGCTAATAAATACAATGTAGGCCTATATTGTGGTGAATACGGAGTTATAGATAGAGCTGATACTAAATCAACACTTGTTTGGTTTAAGCATATAAATCAAGCATTTGAATATTATGGTATTGCAAGAGCCGTATGGAGCTATAAAAAGATGGATTTTGGCATCATAGATGATCACTATAAGCCAATTTTTGATGAATTAATTAAATATTTATAATTGTGTAAATTTTTCCAATAATTATTGAATTAATTACAGATTGTATTATAATAATTACATGGAAAAAAGAGGTGTTATTATGTGGGAATTTAAAGAACCAAAATATGGTGATCAAATAAGAGTAAATAGGGGATATTATTATCATCACGGCATATATGAGGATGATAATCATGTTTATCAATTTGCTGCACCACAAGGTAGTGAAATAGCACCTGAAAATGCGTTAATTATTTCAACAACACTAGAAGAATTCTTAAAGGGTGGAGTAGTTGAAGTAAGAAGCTATTTAGATGAAGAATTAAAAAATAAAAGAAGTCCAGAAGAAATAATAAGCTATGCTAAATCAAAGCTTGGAACTGGACTTGGTACATATAACTTAATTACTAATAATTGTGAGCATTTTTCTAATATGTGTGCCTTTGGTAAGGCATCTAGTAATC
>Ga0247608_10003347_pt1 | contig 18836 bp, 20 predicted proteins | sample 176DNAGHGlowgp2_FD_193490 | JGI IMG/M metagenome (GOLD analysis project Ga0247608, IMG submission 193490) | Sheep rumen microbial communities from Palmerston North, Manawatu-Wanganui, New Zealand - 1766 DNA GHGlow gp2 | ecosystem: Host-associated > Mammals > Digestive system > Stomach > Rumen ...
CGCGCGGAAAGATACTCGGAGCGATGGATGAAACTGTTGCCGCAAAATTAACAAAAATTATGGACCCCGAGGGTTAAGTTAATCCTTAACCCGTCCGATAAAATATTTAGGTAATGAAACAACATTGAAAACTGAAGAGAGGAGGAACCAAATGACCAGTAACCAGGTTATGAATACACCGGATTTTGCCTCGATCCAAACGGCGTATTCACAGAAAGTATCCGGTAAGGTCGACACGGCGGATTTTTCAAGTTTCATGAATTCTTCCAAAGATTCCGTGAAAACATCTGAAAATGCAAAACCCGACAAACAGGGCTCTGCGGACCAGGATGTTAAGGCAGCGAAGACCAATGAAGCGGTGAAGGATTCCGTTAAGACAGAAAAGGATACGACAACGGCCGAAGACATTAACGATCAAAGACCTGTAGAAGACAAAGACATCGAAGCTCTTAAGGGAGCGGTTGAAGAAGTTGTCGAAAAGATCGAAGACGAACTTAATGTATCGGTAGAAGAAATAACAGAGGCACTTGCAGAAATGGGACTTAATCCGATGGCTTTACTGATCCCCGAAAACATTGCGGATGTGGCAATCGAACTTACGGATGCGGAGGGCGCTATCAGTCTTGTAACGGATCAGGATCTCTATGATGCCATAACAGACATCAGGCAAACGGTTGAAGAGGTTGTTACACAACTCACGGATGAGATAAATGTTGACCCCGAGATCTTTAAACAGGCGATCGCCGATGAATCGGCAGCGGTAACTTTAGAAGCTGAGGTGACCGAAGATACGCCCGAGATCATTCTTCCGACAAGGGACGACGTTTTGGTTAAGGATAACAGAAACGTACAGCCCGAAAATGAAAACTCGATCACCCAAGACCTTACGGTTGAGGTAAAAGAAAACGTTGAAACCACCCGATCCTTCGCAGGAAACGAAAGTTTCGGAAGCGAGACGGAAAACGGTGAAAGAAACGTAACGGTTGTTGCCGAAGATACGATCGAGCCCGCGGAAGAAATGACAGAGAAGATCCCGGTTTCTTTTATGCAAAATCTTATCGAAAAGACAAAGGAAGTTCTTAACGAGAAGGTACAGGATGTTCAGTACACAAGCGAAGATACGGCAAGAGTTCTTGAACAGATAACCGAACGCATAAGAGTTGAAGCAACACCCGAAACCACCGAGATCAACTTAAGACTTCATCCCGAATCGCTCGGAAATGTGAGCGTAAGGATATCAGCCAACCATGAAGGCGCGATGACGGCACAGTTCATAGCACAGAATGAAAGTGTTAAGGCAGTGATCGAAAGTCAGGCGATAGTTTTAAGAGAAAGCCTTGAAGCCAAGGGTGTGACTGTTGAAGCGGTCGAAGTTATGGTAGGCACACATGAATTCGAGAGAAACTTATCGGACAGCGAAAGAAGAAACGAAGAACAGAACGAGAGAAGAACCAATCGTGTTCGTCGTATCAATCTTGACGCCGACGAAGAGATCGAACTCGAAGACGAAGGCGATATCTTAAGACAGGATATCATGAGACAGAACGGAAATACAGTAGATTATATGGCTTAGGAGGACTAAAGACGCATGGCAGACAATATATCAGCACTCGTTAAAGACGGTGAGCTCCAAAAATCAACGGCATCGTCGATGTCATTGTCGAAAGACAAAGCCGCCGGTCCCGGTAGCCTTGACAAAGACGCATTCTTACAGCTGCTTGTAGCACAGATGAAATACCAGGATCCGATGGAGCCGACAGACAATACCGAATATATCTCACAGCTCGCTACATTCTCGGAACTCGAGGAAATGCAGAACCTCTCATCCACGATGAGTTTCCAGAGAGCCGGATCGTTTATCGGACAGGAAGTCATCTGTAAGGTAACAAACGCACAGACAGGCAACACGGAATATGCACAGGGAATCGTCGATTACGTAGTTTACGAAGGCAACAAAGCTTATCTTTCGATCGATGAATCACTTTATTCGGTAGACGATGTTTACCAGGTTATCGATCCTGAGTATTCAAAAGCTTACAACCTCGGCAAGAAATTCGTATCGGCACTCGGAACACTTCCTTCACTTAACGATCTTACATTAAGTTACGACGAAGCGATCTCGACATTGAGACAGACATACAACGAAATGGATTCTTATCAGAGAAGCTTCATTTCCGAAGATGCACTTTCACTTCTCGTATCTTACGAAAATAAGATCAAAGAGCTTAAGCTCGCGGCAGGTGAGGAGGAAATACCGGCAGGCGAATAGGACGATGGGAAGGAGACAACATGGATGTATTAAAAAACAATTTCCTTTCGATCGAGCAGGTACAGGATAAGTACTTAAAAGGCGCTGAAAGGCACGAAGCCCCGACACCCGAAGTGAGATTTGAAAGCATACTGTTTGAAAAGTCACAGGCAGTGATGCCAAGGCAGGACTTAAGGTTTTCAAAACACGCAGCTTTAAGACTTGAAGACAGAAACATCTCATTATCGGATGAACAGATGGCACGCTTAAATGACGGCGCAAGAAAAGCTTCTGAGAAAGGAATCAAAGAATCACTCGTGATAGTTGATTCGCTGGCTTTCATAGTCAACGTACCCAACAACACGGTAGTAACGGCACTTGAACGGACGGAGTCCGATAACAGTGTATTCACCAACATAGACGGAGCAGTAATAATCTAGCCGGACCTTTTGGAGGCTTGGACTTCCGACTGACAGACGAAGTCAAAGATTACTGCAGACAATAAATTTCAGGAGGTCACTCACTATGATGAGATCAATGTACTCTGGAGTGTCGGGTCTTAAGACACACCAGACCAAAATGGACGTAATCGGTAACAATATAGCAAACGTTAACACCGTAGCTTACAAGTCAAGTTCCATCACCTTCAGTGAATTAATGTATCAGACAACACAGAAACCCAGCGGACCCAACGATCTTACCGGTACCGGTGGTACCAATGCCCGCCAGATCGGTCTCGGTGTTCAGTCTGCAGCAATAAATACCGCTATCACTTCTCAGGGTGCTACCCAGACAACAGGTAACCCCTTCGATATATGTATCACCGGAGATTCATTTTTTATCGTATCCGACGGTTCACAGAACTATTTCACACGTGCCGGCGCATTCACGGTTGATGCCGTAGGTAACCTTGTTATGACCAGTAACGGTTACAACGTAATGGGCTGGGGCGTTGACGATACCACCGGAACCATTCACAAAGATACCGTTGAACCCCTTAGGATCATGAGCGCCGAAAAACTCGTTTGTGAGCCCGAAGCAACCACAAAGTCATATGTTGCCGGTATCATGGATAAAAACGATGAAGACGCGGCTACCGAAGCCGGAAGAGTCATCTCTTTAAGTTTCTACGATAACCTCGGTTATTCATATACCGCAAAATTCAGCGTACACTCTACCCTTAAGGGCGGTGAGTATTATGTACAGCTTGACGATGTTCTTACAAAGGGTACCGACGGAAAGATGCATTCGATTACGGAGCAGTTCCCCGGTGCGGCACTTGAAGATATCGTTCAGATCGGAACGGGCGGCGGATTTGATGTCGAAGTTGCCATTCCCAAGAACATGCTTCCCACCGCAAGCGCCAACGGAACAGCACTTACATGGAAAGATGAGACCGACGCAACTCATACTTACACATTCCCCACTGGCGATTCTACCGGCATAACCGTTACCAAGGACGGAGATGGAAATGTAACAGCTATTACCTATGATTTTGATGCTGCAACAATGACTGATGTGAAGACAGAACTTGCGGGTGCATACGGATTTTCGGACGACGATCTTGCAGACCTTAAGAAGATCACGATCGATCCCGTAAGCGGTGAGATGACGATCGACAAAAAATATGTTACCGGTGCAGGTCTTTCCTACAATACAAACAACGGTTATTTCAAGAGTATCGACGGTGAAAATGCCATAACACTTAATTTTGCGGATCAGGTTGTTGTAAATGCCGGTACACCCGAAGAGGAAACCCGTCAGCTCAAGCAGTTCGATGACATTGAGATGGACTGGTCGGCATCCAATATGTACAACAACTCCGGTACTTCCACCATCACTGCGGTAAGCGGTGACACCAAGGGACTCGGAACCGGTAGAAGACTCGGTAACATGAGCGGTGTTACGATCCAGACAAACGGTATGATCTACGCTTCATACGATAACGGTATGACACAGCTTCTCGGTCAGATCGCAGTCGGCGAGTTCGCAAACCCCGCAGGTCTTGAAAAGGCCGGCGACAACCTCTATCTTGCAAGCCTTAACTCAGGTGAGTTTGACGGTGTCGGCGTTGATATCACAGCTTCGGGCGGATATATGACAACAGGTGTTCTTGAAATGTCAAACGTAGACCTTTCGGCAGAGTTCACCGAGATGATCACCACACAGCGTGGATTCCAGGCCAACAGCCGTATCATCACCGTATCCGATACGATGCTTGAAGAACTTGTAAACCTTAAGAGATAATGACCGGTCCGCTTAGGCGGATGGGAAATTTACTTAAACTGATGAGCTTACGAACAATCGGGTGGGAACCTTCCCACTCGGTTGTTGTTTGCGTTATTTGCAACCTTTGAGAATGTTTCTTTAATATATTGTTTACAGGGGGTGTGATATGATCGAGGTTACAAAGTTAAACGGGACAAAACTCTACATCAATGAGCACTATATCGAGATTGTCGAAGAGACTCCCGATACCGTCATTACCATGACTACGGGGCGTAAAATTATTGTAAAAGAAAGTAGACAAGAAGTGAGAAATCTTGTAAAATCGTATAGAAAGGAATTTTCTGCGATTTAGGCGGAAAATTCAGGGGTGAGTATAAGTGGATCTGGCTACCATTATCGGCCTTTTGCTGTGTTTGGGCCTGGTATTATTTGGTATTGTAAACGGCGACAGCGGTATTGATTTCAGCGCTTTGGAACACTTTATCGATTTACCGTCGGTTTTTATCACCATCGGCGGTTCCATAAGCTGTATGTTCGCTTCGTATACTATCAAGGATTTCCTTACCAACATGAAATCCTTTGTTCTGATATTTAAAGTACCCAAGATCAACACTCAGGAGATAATCCAGAAGATCATCGATCTTTCCAATGTTGCACGTAAAGAAGGTCTGTTGTCACTCGAAGAAGCTGCTTCCGACCTCGATGATGAATTTTTAAAGAAGGGTATTTTACTTATAGTTGACGGAACCGATCCCGAACTTGTAAGGGCCATCATGGAAACGGAACTTTCAAGTATCGAGGGTCGTCATAATAATGTTGTTTCGTTCTTTGAACGATTTTCAGCCATGGGTCCTGCATGGGGTATGATCGGTACCCTGATAGGACTTGTTAATATGCTCTACAACATGGAGGATTCATCAAAGATCGGTCCCGCGATGGCGGTCGCATTGTTAACAACCCTGTACGGTTCCATGATAGCCAACTGGCTCTGTCTTCCCGCCACATTCAAGATGAAGAACTTTAACGGTGAAGAAATGATGGTCAAAGAGATCATGATCGAAGGTCTTTTGTCCATACAGGCCGGTGAAAACCCTCGTGTTATCGAAGAAAAACTCAAGTCATTCCTGTCACCCGCACAAAGACAGTTAGCCGGTGGCGGTAATGAAGGAGGAGAGGAATAATATAAATGGCAAGAAAGAAGAAGGCGCCCGACGGCGGCCCGGGTCAGCCATGGCTTAATACCTTTGCTGATCTGATGAACCTGCTTCTTTGCTTTTTCGTGTTGTTGTTTGCATCATCGAGCGTTGATGAAAACAAGTTCGATGAGATCGCGGCTTCTTTTACGAGTACGTTCAGTATTTTCTCGGCAGGAAGCACGGCAATCGGCGATGGTGTGTTGATCAGTAACGGTGTAAGTCAGCTCAATGAACTCGACAAATACATCAACTCCACCGGTAAGATGGCCGAGAACGATCAGGATGCGGACAAGTTCGATGAAAAACAGAACGAGGCCGAAAAGTCACTTGCAGACAGCCTCGAAGATGTCGAAAAAGCCAAACTTGAAAGGTCCGAGCAGTTAGCCGAGCAGATAGCGGAAGCTCTCAATGAAAACAACATAGCGGACAGGGTTGAGATAGATTTCAACAGTCAGTACGTGCAGTTATCTCTTAAGGGTGCGATCCTGTTCAATCCCGGTTCTGCGGACATTGCGGATTCCATAGTTCCGACACTTAACAAGGTCGGAATGATACTTGAAAAGTATGCCCGTTACGAGATCGAGATAGAAGGTCATACAGACAACGTTCCCGAGAAATCCAAGAGATTTGCCAACAACGACGAGCTTTCGAGTGCCCGTGCCCTTTCGGTATTCTATTTCTTTACGGAGAATACATCGCTTAATCCTGCGATGATGAAGCATACGGGACGCGGCGAATATCTGCCCATAGCCGACAACTCAACAAGTGAAGGCCGTGACAGAAACCGTCGTGTTGAGATAAAGATATATCACGAACTCAGTAACTATTAACAGGAGTGATAAGACTTTGAAAAAGAATCTAATTTCAGTATTGATACTGGCACTTTTGGTTGTAAACCTTGTGCTGACATCGATCATGATGTTCTCCACAATGGGCGCAGTCAAGAAAACGGGCGCTTTGGTCACCAGTATAGCAACCGTATTAAACATTGAGATTGGCGGCGAAGAAGAAGCCGCTCCGACGGAGATCAAACTTGCGGATCTGGAAACGCATGACATTCCCGATGAACTCATGGTTCCGTTAAGAAGGAGTGAAGACGGTAAGGATCATTATTATATCGTTCAGGTATCGCTGATGCTCAACAAGCAGCATCCAGATTACGAAACATACGGTCCCACTATTGCATCCCAGGACAGCATTATAAAAAGTATCATCATCGAAGTCATCGGAAGTCATACACTTGACGAGATCCAGGCCGATCCCGAAGGACTCAGAGACGAGATACTTAAAAAGATACAGGATGCCTACAGTTCGGAATTTATTTACAAGATCGCATTCAGCAACATCATGTATCAGTAGGATCGTCTATATAAAATGGCACAGGGGAGGTGAGCTTCGTGGGCGAGGTTTTGTCTCAAAATGAAATAGACAGCCTGCTGGCAGCACTCAGTACCGGTGAGCTGGATGTAGACGAAATGCAGGACAAAGGCGAACGTCAGGTCAAGAATTACGACTTTAAGCGTCCGGCGAAGTTCTCCAAAGAGCATCTTCGTACACTCGAGATAATATACGAACATTACGGAAGACTTCTCGCCACGAATCTTCCGGTATACTTAAGAAAAAATATTTCGGTCAGCGTGGCAAGTTCCGAGACCGTAACCTTTTCGGAATTTACCAATGCTCTTTCCAATCCGGTCATTCTGGGTATCATAAATTTCCAGCCGCTTGGCGGAAACGTGATACTGGATCTTGCGGCAAATCTCGGATTTGCAATGATTGACAGGATGCTGGGAGGTAAGGGGATACCGCTTGAAAAAAACAGGGATTTCTCGGAGATAGAGATGACGATAATCAACAGTCTCATGATAGTCTCCACACAGCTCATGAGGGAACCCTGGAAAAACGTTTTGGAGATCAATCCGGTACTTGAAAGGATTGAGACAAATCCGCAGTTTGCACAGGTCATAGCGCCCAGTGAAATGATCGCCATCGTGACGCTTAACATGAAGATCGGTGATGTCGAAGGCTTCATGAACGTATGTCTTCCGTACTTCACACTCGAGAACATTATGGACCGACTGAATACGAAGTACTGGTTCTCGACCATGCAGGACAGCAGCGCAGACGATTATCAGCTCCATATAGAATCGCTCATCAAGAGAGTTGATATTCCGGTCAAGGTGATCATGGGACAGAGCAAAGTTTCGGTCAATGATTTCATTAACCTGATGCCGGGAGACATAATAAAGCTTGACTCACAGGTTGACAGTGAACTGGATATATATGTGGGTAATATCAAAAAATTCAAAGCCGTGCCCGGTACTAACAAAGACAAATACGCGGCACAGATTACCAAGATAATAAGGGAGGAGGAATAGAATATGGACGGTATGCTGTCTCAGGACGAGATAAATGCGCTGTTAAGCGGCATGGATCCATCCGAGATGTCTTCACAGCCAAATTCCGAACCTGAGGGTTCTTTTGCCGCCGGAATGGGCGCATCCTCAGACCAGGAACTCGACGAAGTCGAAAGAGACGCCGTCGGAGAAGTTGCCAACATAAGCATGGGCTCCTCGGCTACGACACTTTATTCCCTGGTTAACCGTAAGGTAAACATCACCACCCCTGTTGTATCCATGGTAAGCTGGGAAAATGTCATCGAAGATTACGTCAAGCCCTGTGTATTTATACAGATCCATTACACAGCGGGTCTTGACGGAACCAATATACTGGTACTGAGAGAAAACGATGTTAAAGTCATCACGGATCTTATGATGGGTGGTGACGGAACAAATACAGACGGAGAACTTGGAGAACTTCACTTAAGTGCGATCTCCGAGGCCATGAACCAGATGATGGGAGCGGCGGCAACAAGCCTTTCCACCATGCTTGGTACAATGATCGATATAAGTCCTCCGGAAGCAAGTCTTATAGATCTCACCGAATTTAAGAGCGGTGAAGATATAGCCCCTTTCCTGGGAGGCAATTTTGTAAAAGTTGCTTTTACCATGCAGATCGGAGATCTGGTCGATTCGACCATCATGCAGTTGTATCCGATCGAGTTTGCAAGAAGACTTGTCAAACACTTTCTTGAGCAGGCTTCAGGCGAAGCGGCACCGGCTCCCGAACCGGCACCGGCTCCCGCGCCTGCACCGGCACCCCAGCCTCAGGCAGCACCTCAGCCTCAGGCCCAACCGGATATGTCCGGCATGGGAATGCCTCAAATGGGAATGCCCCAGATGGGAATGCCTCAAATGGGAATGCCCCAGATGGGAATGCCACAAATGGGAATGGGTATGATGCCCGGAATGGGAATGCCCCAGATGCAGAACGTAAACGTTCAGCCTGCGCAGTTCCAGAATTTTACCGGCGATTATTCGCAGATGGCCGGTCACGAAAACATCGGGCTCATTATGGATGTTCCGCTTGAAGTTACGGTTGAACTCGGCCGTACCGTCAAGTCGATATCCGAAATACTTGACTTCTCACCCGGTACTATCATAGAACTTGACAAGATAGCCGGTGAGCCTATAGATGTGCTGGTTAACGGCAAATTTGTAGCAAAGGGTGAAGTAGTGGTACTTGAGGAGAGTTTTGCGGTCAGAGTAACAGAGATTATAAAATAACCCCAAGAGGTAAAGGAGTTTTAAAAGATGGCAAAAAATATTTTGATTTGTGACGATGCGGCATTCATGAGAATGATGATCAAGGACATTCTTACCAAGAACGGCTATGTTGTAGTCGGCGAGGCTGAGAACGGACTTAAGGCAGTTGAAAAGTACAATGAGACCAAGCCCGACCTTGTTCTTATGGACATTACCATGCCCGAGATGGACGGTATTCAGGCCCTTAAGAAGATCAAAGAGGGCGATCCCGGTGCTATGGTCATCATGTGTTCCGCAATGGGTCAGCAGGCCATGGTTATCGAATCCATCCAGTCGGGAGCCAAGGACTTTATCGTTAAGCCTTTCCAGGCAGACAGAGTTCTTGAAGCGGTTAAGAAGGTTGTAGGTTAATGCTTTTAACTTCATCAAATGTATCTTCAACGGTGCAATTCATTACTGTTTTGTTACTGTTTGCGTTTGTGCTGTTCATTACTTACTTCACCACCAGGTTTGTGGGTAATTTTCAAAAAGAACGCTTAAGCGGGAGCAATATCAACATAGTTGAGACACAGCGGATCGCACCCAATAAGTATATTCAGATAGTTAAGATCGCAGACCGTTATTTTGCCATAGCGGTATGCAAGGACAGTGTTACGGTGATATCGGAAATAGCCGAAGATTCTCTTAACCTGTCCGAGGAACCGCGCGAAAAAGTTTCCTTTAAAGAGATCTTAAAAAGAGCGAAGGAAGAAGAGAAAGACAATTAAATGAAGCGTTTTTTTAAATCGATATGCCTGCTGCTAGTGGTGGGCATATTGTTTATGCAAGGCGGGTCTTCATCCTACGCGTCGCATCTTGATAACGGTGTGGATTCACACCTTACGGGTGATGCAGAGGACAGAACCTATATCGATGATGCGGGAACGGCCGAGACACCCGAAGACTTGAAGGAACTTAATATCTCAAATGACCTGACCATTACATACAATGATGGAAACGGTCAGCTTTCAGGGTCGCTTAGGATACTTCTTACGCTGACCCTTATTGCGATTGCTCCCCTTCTTTTGCTGATGCTGACATGCTATACGAGGATCATTATCGTATTGCATTTCACGCGTGCGGCACTTAACACCAACACCGCACCGCCCAACCAGGTTCTTATCGGCATAGCGTTGTTTCTTACTTTCTTTATCATGAACCCTACGCTTACCAAGGCTTACAATGAGGCAGTGCTTCCGCTTGACAGGGGGGAGATTACTCAGGAACAGGCAATTGTCAGGGGGATCGAACCGTTCAGGGATTTTATGTACGGTCAGACTCAGACCAAGGACGTCGAGCTGTTTATGCAGATAGCCGAGGTCGAGTGGGACGGCGCACTTGAGACTATCCCCAGCTACATTCTTATCCCGAGTTTTATAATAAGTGAATTACGAGCTGCGTTTATCATAGGCTTTATCATATACATTCCGTTTATCGTAATAGACATGATAGTGGCATCGGTACTGATGAGTATGGGTATGATGATGTTACCGCCCACCACGATCTCGATGCCGTTCAAGATACTGTTGTTTGTGCTTGCCGACGGCTGGAATCTGATCATAGGATCTTTGGTTTCGTCGTTTAACCGGTAGCGAAGAAGAGGGGTATTACGAATGACGCTTGATGATGTCGTAACGATAATGCGTTCAGCATTTTTTACCATAATTGAGTTAGCCTCGCCTGTTTTGCTGGTGTCACTTATAGTCGGTCTGATAATCAGTATTTTTCAGACCGTTACATCCATACAGGAACAGACGCTTACTTTTGTTCCCAAGATCTTAAGCATATTCCTGGCGCTTATGATCCTCGGACACTGGATGTTATCAAATATCCGTGAATATATAACTACTTTGTGGGCTAATTTCTCACAGTACATACATTAAGGAGGGAAGATGGTCGATCTGTCTTTTTCCCTCTCGGAACTTGAATTTTTTCTGCTGATATTCATAAGGGTGACCACTTTTTTGTTTGCGGCTCCGTATTTTTCTAACAGAAACACGGTTCCCAATCATGTGAAGATCGCTTTCGGTTTTTTGTTTGCGGTATGTCTTTACCGGCTGGTGCCTTATACGCCGATAGAATACAATACGATCTTCGGTTATGCGGTTTTGGTGTTAAAAGAAGCCGTAACGGGATTGCTGATAGGTTACGGAACCCAGATAGTCACCACGATACTTAACATGGCGGGACATATATCCGACATGGAGACCGGACTTTCAATGGTTACATTGTTCGATCCGACCACAAATCAGAACATCACGATCACCGGAGCATATTATCAGTACGCGATGACTTTGATGCTTATATTAAGCGGATTATTTCATTTTCTTATTGCCGCCTTCAAGGAATCGTATTTGCTGATACCCATCAACGGTGCCATTTTCAAGTCGGAAAACCTGATGCTTGCGATGATCGAGTTTTTAAGAGATTATGTAACGATCGGGGTTAAGATCTGCCTTCCGATATTTGCGGTAATGCTGTTACTTAATTCACTGCTCGGAATACTTGCAAAAGTTTCACCTCAGATGAACATGTTTGCCGTCGGAATGCAGTTAAAGGTGCTGGTAGGTCTCGGCGTTCTGTTTTTGACGGTAGGGATGCTTCCGGGCATATCTTCGATGCTCATGAAAGAAATGCAGAAAATGGTTACGATGATAACGGAGTCACTGCTTTGATACTTGAGTATGATCTGCAGTTTTTCGCTGCCGACGGGCCGGGCGGAGAAAAGACCGAACCCGCAACCGAGAAAAAGAAAACGGATGCCAGAAAAGAAGGTCAGGTCGCCAAAAGTAAGGAGATCGAAAATGCCTTCAGTCTCATGGCAGCTTTTTTGGTGTTGAGATTTTATACTTCGGTACTGGCTACCAGGATACTTGGGATGTTTCCGCTTGTATATGACGATATCCCGACATATATCAAGAATTACGGCGGAAGAATTAATGAGAATGATATCACGGGGCTTCTTATACAGGTTCTCGGCGAACTGATGATAACGCTCCTTCCGATCTTCCTTATTTTCTTTGTAGTATCATTTACGTGCGATGTGGCCCAGGTCAAGTGGCACCCTACCGCAAAGCCGCTTCAGCCCAAGGGATCAAAACTCAATCCGATCAGCGGGTTTAAAAAGATATTTTCCAAAAACTCACTGATCGAACTGTTAAAGGCGATCTTAAAGATATTTATCATTGCATGGGTGGCATATTCGTATATCAAAAAGAACGCGGCAGGTTTCTTTTTACTGTACGACATGAGTCTTCAGCAGGGGATCGCGAACACCTGCAGTTTATTGATAAGCATGGGGTTGCGCATATCCATAGCATATCTGCTGATCGCTTTTGCGGATTATGCGTATCAGAAATGGAAATTTAATGACGACCTTAAGATGACCAAACAGGAAGTCAAGGACGAATATAAACAGCAGGAAGGAGATCCCCAGATAAAGGGTAAGATCAGGCAGCGTATGATGCAGGCATCACGACGTCGTATGATGCAGGATATCCCCAAAGCCGATGTCGTCATCACAAACCCTACTCATTATGCGGTAGCGATAATGTATGACGGTGATAAATATGAGGCTCCCATAGTGCTTGCCAAGGGTTGCGATTATCTTGCACAGAAGATTAAGGAAGTCGCAGCCGAGAACAATGTCGAAATGGTTGAAAACGTCCCGCTTGCCAGGATGCTTTACAACAATGTTGAGGTCGGAGAACTGGTGCCCCCCGAACTTTATGCAAGTGTGGCGGAAGTGCTCGCATTTGTATATCACTTAAAGGGCAAAGCCTGATTTTTGAATTCAAATATTTAACGGAAAGGAGGGAGTTTGCGTGAACGGTAGATTACGAGGCGCGGATCTTGGCGTTGTCGCTTATATACTCGCTGCATTCATCATGTTGATCGTACCGATACCGAGCGCTCTTCTTGACGTTTTTCTGGCGATCAACATTTCGATCGCATTTCTGATACTCTTTGTGTCGATGTTTTCCAAGGAAGTTCTGGAAATGTCGTATTTCCCGACCATACTCCTTTTTACGACGATCTTCAGGATAGCCCTTAACGTATCTTCCACAAAACTCATTCTTTCAACAGGCGATCCCGGTAACGTTGTTACAACATTCGGTTCTTTCGTGGGCGGCGGGAATCTGGTAATAGGTGTCATAATCTTCCTGATACTCCTTATAATCCAGTTCCTCGTTATCAACAAAGGTTCCGAGCGTGTTGCTGAAGTAACCGCAAGATTTACCCTCGATGCAATGCCCGGTAAACAGATGGCCATCGACGCCGACCTTAATACCGGCGCCATTACCGATGCGCAGGCCAAGGAAAGACGAGACAAGATCCAGCAGGAAGCCTCCTTCTTCGGTTCCATGGACGGTGCCGTTAAGTATGTTAAGGGAGACGCGGTAGCAGGTCTTATAATCACCGTCATCAATATCGTCGGCGGTATCATAATGGCTGTTGTTATGCGTGGTGAAGCTATCAATGATGCGCTTTCCAAATATACGATACTTACTATAGGTGACGGTCTTGTATCACAGATCCCTTCACTTCTCATATCTCTTTCAACCGGTATCCTGGTTACCAAGGGATCCGGAAGTGCGGATTTCGGAAATGTTCTGGTAAAACAGCTTTTCGGAATTCCGAAGGCTCTTTATATCGTGGGAGCGGTAGTCGGAGTACTGGGTATAATCACACCTCTCAATGCCGTTATCTTTCTTGCGGTAGGCATGATCTTCATACTTGCGGGCCGTACGATGCAGAGCACCATAGAAACCGCAGGTATAGAGACCGAAGCCGAAACGGAAGAACAGGAAGCCCAGGAAATGCGACAACCGGAAAACGTCAATTCGCTTCTTTCGGTCGATCCCATCGAGCTTGAATTCGGATACGGTATCATTCCTCTTGCCAATGCCAGCCAGGGTGGTGACCTACTTGACCGAGTTGTTATGATCAGACGTCAGATTGCTCTCGAACTTGGTACGATCGTTCCGATAATCCGATTAAGAGATAATATACAATTAAACCCCAATCAGTATATAATCAAGATAAAGGGAATACAGGTAAGTGAGGGCGAGATACTGTTCGATCATTATCTGGCCATGAACCCCGGATACGTCGAGGAAGAGATAACGGGTATTGACACATATGAACCTTCTTTCCATCTGCCGGCCAAGTGGATCACCGAAAGCCAGCGTGAGAGAGCGGAAAGTTACGGTTATACCGTTGTAGATCCTCCGTCCATCATAGCGACTCATCTTACCGAAGTTGTGCGCCAGCACTTAGCGGAACTTCTTACAAGGCAGGACGTTCAGGGACTCATTACCAACTTAAAAGAAACCAATCCTTCTGTTGTTGATGAACTGTATCCCAAGCTTTTAAGTCTGGGTGAGATCCAGAAGATACTTCAGAATCTGTTAAAAGAAGGCATTTCGATCAGAGACCTTTTAACTATATTTGAAACACTTGCGGATTACGGGGCCACCACACGAGATACCGATATCTTAACGGAATATGTCCGTCAGGCGCTCAAGAGGTCGATCTCGGGTAAATATTTCCCGCAAAACGAGACTACAAGCGTGGTAACCCTGGATCCCAAACTCGAACAGGAGATTATGGCAAGCGTCAAGCAGACGGAACAGGGCGCATATTTAACGCTCGATCCCGAAAAGACCAAAGCCATAATAACTGCTACGGGTAAGGAACTTGAGAAACTCGATAAACTCGGAAAGAGTCAGATCATAATTACTTCTCCGATCGTCAGAATGTATTTTAAGAGGCTTACCGAAGACTATTACAAAGATCTCGTGGTAGTAAGCTACAATGAGATCGAATCCAATGTAGAATTACAATCCGTCGGAATGGTGACTGCATAAATGATTATCAAGAAATTTCAGGCCAAAACAGAAAGCGAAGCGACCGAGGCTGCCAGAAAAGAACTGGGAGTCAATGTTGTCGTTATGAACGTCAGAAATGTCAAAAAGAAGGGGATATTTTCCATTTTTTCGCCCCAGATGGTTGAAGTGACCGTAGCATTGGAAGACGATACCGATCGTGCCATTCAGGAAAAAGCAAACGTGCGAAACATAACGGAAGCTCTCGGAAAGGTTAATTCGATCGTTGAAAAGGCCGAAAGGAGCGATCGCGGCGACAGATACGAAAGGCCTCAGGTCGTAAGGACCAATGTTTCGACGCCCCCAAAAATCGTTGACGATGACGACGACGAACCCGTAAAGCCTGTCACATACGACAGGCCCAGAAGCGGTAATATTCTGGAAGAAAAGCTTGACAGCCTTCAGAATCTTCTTGAAGAGAAACTGTCTCCCGGACAGGACAGATCGGGTAAGTCGGATAAAAGCAAAAACGACGGCAAAAAGGAAGATGACCGCAGTAAAGAAAAAGATTTTGAGGGTGATGACGAATTAAGCAAATTCTTTGAAATACTTCATACCACTCTCGTTGACAATGAAGTAAGAGAAGAATACGCCACTTCCATTATCGAGGAGACACAGAAAACCACCAAAGCAGGTACTCCTTTTGACGTGGCGCTTGCGGGCATCTACCAGAAGATGATACTTAAATTCGAAAAGCCCATTTGTATCTCACCGTCCGAGAAAGGTCCCAAGGTTGTTTTCTTTGTGGGCCCTACGGGTGTAGGCAAGACAACAACGATAGCCAAGATCGCATCAAAGTTCTCCGTTGAACAAAAGAAAAAGATCGCACTCCTGACGGCTGACACATACAGGATAGCGGCAGCTGAGCAGCTGCGCACATATGCCGATATTCTTGAAGTACCCTTCAGGATCATATATACGATAGAAGAAATGGAATCCGCACTCGACGATCTTACGGATTTTGATTACGTGCTTGTGGATACCGCCGGACACTCCCATCAGAACAGTGAACAAAAGAACATTATGGGAGAATTCATACATTCCGTTGACGGAATGGTAGAAAAGGAAGTTTATCTTGTGGTAAGTGCCACCACGAAATACAGGGATCTCGTAAGCATAGCCGACGCATACAGCGAGATAACGGATTATAAGCTTATATTCACAAAGCTTGACGAGACCACGGCACTCGGCAATCTGCTTAACTTAAAACTTTATACTGCGGCACCTTTATCGTACATCACCTGCGGACAGAACGTTCCCGACGATATCGAACAGTTCAATCCCCAGGGTACGGTAAAATTACTGCTCGGAGGTAAAAAATAACGATGGATCAGGCTGAACAGTTAAGAAATATCATCAAGGCAAGCAATGTTCAAAGACCGGTCGCACGCGTTATCACCGTTACGAGCGGTAAGGGAGGCGTCGGTAAATCAAACACTTCGATCAATCTTGCAATTCAGTTTCGTAAGATGGGTCAGCGTGTCATCATTCTCGATGCCGACTTTGGACTTGCAAACATAGAGGTTATGTTCGGAGCGGTTCCCAAGCATAACCTTGCCGATCTCATATATCAGGGTATGAAGATCAAAGATATCATCACCTGGGGACCCAATGAAGTCGGATTTATTTCGGGCGGTTCGGGAATTGCGGGCATGAGCAACTTAAACCGCGAACATCTTACGTATATCGTTCAGAATCTGGCGGAACTTGATGCAATAACAGACATTATTATCGTGGATACCGGTGCGGGTATTTCAGATGCGGTTTTGGAATTTTTGGTGGCAAGCGGAGAGATACTTCTTGTTACGACTCCCGAACCCACTTCCATAACGGATTCATACTCGCTGTTAAAGGCACTTTCGAGACATTCGAGATTCTCAAGCGAGAATTCACAGGTCAAAGTAATTGCCAACAAAGTTGAAAATGCCGCTGAAGGTCAGGCGTTGTTCAATAAACTGAATGCCGTTGTTGCAAGATACCTAAAACTTCCGCTTTCATATCTCGGAGCGGTACCCGAAGACCCTATGTTAAGCAAAGCTGTCATGCAGCAGATGCCCGTATCGCTTCAGACACCGACCGCCAAGTCGGCTGTTGCATACGAACAGATCGCAGCGACTTTGATGAACAGAGAAATGAGCCAGTCCGTAAAAAAGCGCGGTATGGCCGCTTTCTTTTCACATATTGTGACAGGCAAGAAATTTACGACAAATTCCAATCAGTAAAGGAGTCAGGAAATGTTATCAAAATATGTTTTCGCGGGAGACAAGGTCGATCTTCAGGCGGTTGACAGATTGGGACCGGAAGGGTCCGATGCCAAAAAAGTATATTCCTCAAAGGTATACGATGTCTTGACCGATGACCGGCTTGAGGTATTGATGCCGATGGAAAAGACAAAACTGATACTGCTTCCCATCGACGGTGAATACGATCTTTGTTTTTATACCTCTCTCGGACTGTATCAGTGCTTTGCAAGGATCATAGACCGTTATAAGAGCAATAACGTTTATGTTCTTGTATTTGAACTGACCAGTAATCTAAGAAAACATCAGAGAAGAGATTATTATCGTTTCAGCTGCGTGCTCGACATGAAGACGAGAGAACTCAAACAGGAAGAGGTTATGGCAGTGGAAGCCAATCAGGTATTGCTGGTTCCCGGACTTCCTTTGAGAAGAAGCCTTATCGTTGATATAAGCGGCGGCGGTATCAGATTTATATCCGATCATGCCTATGAACAGGGCAGTATGATCTACTGCACGTATCAGCTTATGGCCGATAAAGTTGCCAGAGATTACGAGATCGTCGGCAAGGTGTTAAGCGTAAGAGAAGTTGCGAACCGTCCCGGCGAGTACGAGCACCGCGTACAGTACGTAAACCTTGATAACGATACGAGAGAAGAGATCATTAAATTTATCTTCGAAGAAGAGAGAAGGATAAGACGTAATAAAGCAAAGTAGTTTTTTACAATTCAAAATCGCTAAAATTACCAAAATTATCCATTATTAACAGAAAATTATACGAAATTGAGGCATTTTTTATGAAAAATCTACTGGTAGTTGATGATTCTGCACTTATGAGAAGAGTCATCTGTGATATAATCAACGCAGATGTCAGATTCAGGGTGTCGGATCGTGCAACGAACGGACTTGAAGCACTCGAACTTCTGAAACGAAATACATATGATGCCGTAATACTCGATGTCAATATGCCCAAGATGACGGGACTTGAACTCTTGAAGGAGTTAAGGGACCACAAGATACCCGCAAGGGTCATCATGGCGAGTACGGATACCAAAGAGGGCGCAAAGACCACGCTTGATGCCTTAAGTCTCGGAGCCATTGACTTCATCCACAAACCCGAAAATCCGGGAGATTGCAGGAACGGAGTTTTTGACAAAGGTCTTATTCGTATAATCGAGGCGGTTTGCGAAAGTAAGGCATCGAATTTCGTTGTTACCCCAAGCGACCGAAAGTCGATGGGAGAAGTTACCCAAAAGCTTGTTGAACTGGCTTCCAGATCCCATAAGGTCATCCGTGACAAACAGATAGTCGCGATCGCAAGTTCCACGGGCGGCCCCAAGGCTCTTCAGGAGGTCATACCGTTACTGCCGGCTTCACTTAAAGCTCCGGTGGTC
>Ga0247608_10003354_pt1 | contig 18816 bp, 17 predicted proteins | sample 176DNAGHGlowgp2_FD_193490 | JGI IMG/M metagenome (GOLD analysis project Ga0247608, IMG submission 193490) | Sheep rumen microbial communities from Palmerston North, Manawatu-Wanganui, New Zealand - 1766 DNA GHGlow gp2 | ecosystem: Host-associated > Mammals > Digestive system > Stomach > Rumen ...
CTACCGTCTATGGATTTAACGAGTGAATCGTATGATATATAAAGACTATTATGCACTAATATATCGTTTGCTATAAATGTATGTGAATCATCATCTACTTCTATATCATAGACGTATTCTTCTTCAAATTCCCCTATACATTCACAGAATTCTATTTCTTCAAAAGTATATTCCATATTCCCTTCTATTGCAATTAAAACCTTGTCTGTTGATTTGACTTCACAAGGTTTAACTGTCACTTTTTTACCATCTCTAAACACTATCAAAGAATGATCTGCGGTGACTGTAATTTCTTTGCCCGATTTTGTCTTTAATTTCCATTTTGGTTTCGAAACTTTATGTCTCATAATGTAATTCACATTATCGTATTTAAGACATCCGTTCCAATTAAGTACTTTATCTTTTGTTTTAATAAGTTCTGTTCCATTCGGTGTGATAAATACTTCCTCGGAATTATAATTTTCGTTAAACCAATCTTCAATTGAAATTTTTATCTCATCACCAAACTCATTTTTAATTTTTAACATAGTATCGCCGACACAACTATCAGTGTCTCCATAGACAATGGTTGCAAAACTCTTTCCGTGATATGCAGAATCCGGATTCATCTCTTCAGTTACATCTATACTATTTTCAAGCACCTGAGCAGCTCTCTTCGGATCAACATGTATCCCGAGTCTCTTATGAAGGTCCGTAAGAGAAGGCCAGTTCTTCGCAAGAAAGTCTGGTATGTGATGTTCCATCTTATGAATAATATTACGAGCTTCTCCAGTGATATCGTTTGCGAGATTCATATTGAACCAGAAGAATGCAACGTGACTAGATCCTCCATAAAGACTATTTGCAAGAAGTTTACAAGCCTGTTCGAATGATGAAAGATATGTGATTTCATCTTCAAGTTTGATTGAAAATTCCTTGAGAGAACCATCCTCAAGCATCTTTCGGAGGTCTGCGGTATTATTAACAGTATATCCAATTTCCGCTACACCATCCGCGACATCACTCTCATACTCACGATCTTTAATCTCTTTACCATCAAGTAGATGCTTGGTGTCCATCATCACACTGGCATCCATCTTTTTGTAAAGATATTTGGATTTGTTTCTGTTCATCGCAAGTTCGGTTTGGATGATCCTGAACGCATAATCCTTATCATTCTTATACACACATCCATTAACACTTACAAAATAATTTGGATCCTTCCTATACTTCTCGAGCTTAACGTCATCCAGGTACTTTCCAATAAAACCTCCAAGTTCTGGTTTTTCCAACGTTCCCTTGTTTTCGAATACGTTAGGACCAATGACAATGTATTTTGTTTGGTCTTGACGATACGGTTCGAGAACAGCATCATTCCAAAATGCATCTACATAGTTTTCCGGACCAATGTTAGTTGTTCGAATGGTTGAAGGATACAGTGCTGCAAAGTCATTACAACATATGTATTTCCATTTTCCTGGTAGAGGTTTACGTACATATGCTCCCAGCAATCTACCACGATCTGGATTCTTCTCTTCAGGAACAACCTTAATTCCGTTCTGATAAAAGTAATTGAAGAACAAGGCTTCTGAGAGAGCGATCTTACTGAAACACTTACCAATCATTTCATCGCAGTAGAGAGCCTGAGTATAGATATTCTGCATGGTTTTGAATTTCTTATCCAGCAACTGTACTAAGAAACTATCAATACCATTATAGAATACATATCGGTCGTAATCGTTTTGATACAACTCATCCAATGACCCATCGTAATCAATCTTATGAGCATGTATGGTTTCTGATGAAACGAAATCCAATCCCATCGCCTCCTTAATAGGCATAACTACCATATCAAAATTCTCGATAACATCCATCATATCGAGAATCAATGTATGATTAGGCATATTTAGGCGAACCTTTTCCTGTTTCTGATTAGTGTAGTTTTTGCTTGTTAGTGATTTGATACAGGAACATATCCCAAACCAAATATTTGGATAATAAAACTTACAACGGTTTTGTATGTACTGCCAATCAAATAAAATACTATTCCATCCAGCGAGAACTGGGACTACTGCGACAATCTTTTCCAGGAAGTATTTTAACATTGCTTCCTCTGAAGGGAAAGTAACATATTTAATTTTAGGCATAGGTAGACCCAACTCCCAGAAATATTCAAGTTTGTTTACATACTCTTCAAAACGCTGTTGAAGGAGAACGTCTCCTCCAGGACCGAGAGGTCTCGTCCCTAGAATTAGAACATTGCATTCTGGAGACACAATGGATATGGTTGTGATAGGGAATTTCGCTTCACTAGGCTCTGGGAATGTCTCTACTTCGTCTGGGTGAAGACGGGTTCTAGTTTCAATATCAAATGTATATAATTTTGGAGGAGTCTTGCCACGAAGGAGTTTTTTATATTGTTCAGGCAATTCCTTCATATAAGTCTTAAGATCAAATAGATGGGGTCTTTCAGTCCATCGCACATCACACTTACTTCCATCCCAGTTAATGTATTTACCTGTTGGGGTTTTGTAATATGATTTGAATCGTTCTACGTTGAAATTGAGGACTTGTTTTGCACCATTTTCCTTAATATAGGAAATAGAAAGATTTTTCTTGTTAGAATTGTAGTTATAGTCGAGTATCATATTTGCTCAATGTTATTTTACTTATTAAATTCAAATAAATATATGTATCTTACATTTATTATTTAAATGATATTTATAGTAGAAATCAAACAGAACGAGTATGAGATTGACCACAAACATAGTATTGGTGGGGGATGAAGGAAGGACTCAACCATATGTGATACAGTTGTTCCCAAGCGACGTTAAGACCGGGGATTTTATATTTAATAAAGATACCCAATTCTCCTCACAGCGCCCATCCTCTTATCTCTTTCCCGCTTCACCAGCTTCGCAATTGTTTAGAAATGAAAATGATTGGTATGATATTGATGTTGATGGAGTGACGTATGAGGGATTATCTAGAGCAGTTGTCAGGCTGTACTTTCCACAGTATTCTGTCGATACGTTTAAACATAAAGTTAAATATATACTATCACTCTGTATGTATATACATGGAGTTCAAGTGCAACTAGGAAATTTTCTTTTCGAAAGAAAAAATTCTCTTGCATGTGCACCTGTGAAATTTGATGGTATGGACGAATACTACGAATACTTAGATTTTAATATAGCGGATCCGAGAAGTCTGTTATTTTCCACGGAATCATCCTCTATACGAATCGCTCTTGGTCAAAAAGAAAATACCAATGAATCTAGTTCGCTCCTTCATGTATGTTTGTTCGTGGTGGAAAATGATGGTGAGAGTTGGATTAAAGAAGATGGTTGGACAGGCGGACAAAATAGTATACTTGTAGACGACCCAGAAGATCTAGTCCTTCATGCTAAATATGATTCTGAGACTAAAAATATAATTATCAAATTAACATTCAATAAAGACTACTCAAACATAACAAAATATTTCGCAGAGACTTACAATTGTTCATCGGTGGCATGTATAGTCCAGTATGTGGTAGCAGATTCAGATAATATATATTACGAACAGTCAAAATCATATAGCGATTTAGACACAGACCAATTCGAATTTAGTGTGGAACGCGATGAAGGATCTGTACTCGATTATCGAGTTCATCAGAACTCATATGATTCGAACTTTTCATTGGTATTTAATTCCGATGTGACTCCATATTTCTGTGGAACTAACTTTTTCGATTCTCGTGATAATTATAAAAATGGATTGAATATTCAAGCATCTATTATGTTTTACGACGTGTCTAATGAGTATGATATAAACAATCCATTCTTAACTATGTTATCCAACAAGATTTTTATTACACCGGAATTGTTTGCGATTATGTCCAACGAGAATAGAGGGGATGATAATCAAATTCCGGCTTTTATAAATTTAGAAGAATTAGATATGAATAATATCAACTTAACAGCAACTAATAAAATAGTACAAGAAGTTCATGTAATTACACCAAACGATTCTACAAAGAATCACATGATTCAACCAGTATTTTATCAAACACGAAATATAGCCAATGCAATTATTCACCCAGCAGTGACTGAAAATATTGCAATCAATCTGGATTCTTATAAATCAATGGTAAATAGATTTAAACTTCAGATAGAAGGGATTATTTTCAACGAGGTTGGAAGAACTAATAAAGGTGTAATATTTAAAGTGGTTGGTAACATGCTTCCTAAGGAAACTGATGAAGGAATGTTGTATATATTGAATCAAGATAATGATCTTGTAACGACCGGTAAATATACTTATTTGTTTTAATGGTTGATTTTAGTATGTATAAGAAGAGTGGTTCTCCCACTCTTAATTATGAAGTAGACTTGTTATTGCAACAAGTCGATATACTTTTTGATACCACTCCAACAGAAGTGCTGGGAGCTGATGATTTTGGAACGAAATATGATACATATTTATACGACACCCGATTGTCGGCCAGCAATCTCAAGTCTATAATAGAACAGGATCTAACAAATCTAAATTTGATGGGATGGAAACCTAATGTAGAAGTATATTTACTACAAGGTACTGAGCAGGATATTGCTATTATACAGATAACATTTGCTAAAGGTATAGAAACCGTACAAAAAACATATAAAATATCATAAAAGTCATGAAGCTATTTTCATTATTAGAAACACAATATTACAATTTCACTACTGCAGTGAAAAACTATTTATCTAAGACATTATCTGATTTTGGATCTGATTATGGCAATTCAACTATTTTTGGACAGTTGATTAACGTGTTAACTGGAGTGGTGCAGAATGTGATGATGTATATAGAGGATTCTTTGACGGAACAAAATAAGTGGACCGCTCAGAGAAAAAAATCTATCTATGGTCTGGCTTCAATGACTGGTTATGAACCTTCTTATGGGCACGCCACTGGGGTTCAGCTCAAACTCTCTTTCACTCCATCATCTACTCAACATCTAGATGTCATCCTGAAGAACCATGAAAAACTCACATGTACACAAAACGGACTACCATATAACGTTATCCTCCCTCAAGAAGCGGTAGTATTAAATATTGAAAAGGATGCATCTGATAAATATATATACGCAGTTGAAGGTCGATTTGAGTCCCAGACATTCGTGAGTAACGGCGGTAAGTATTGGACGAGGAATTTCCAATTTGTCGGTAATATAGATTTGAATTACTTAACAGTATATGTCAACGATGAACTATGGGATTACTGTCCATCTCTTTATGATATGTCTGCTGACGGAAAACAATATACTTACAAAGTAGGATATACAGGAGGTATTGATTTGATATTTGGTAATGATACTCATGGTCATGCACTCAAAAACGATGATATCGTCAAAGTCACATATCTTATACATGACGGTGAAAATGGTAATATTGATCCTCACACGGAGACATATTTTGTATTTGATGACCCTCTGGGAGATATTGCTGGAGATACTGTTGATGGCAACTCTCTCTTTAATGTAACTTTTGGTACTAATGATGGAGTAACAAGTGGTAGTGACGCAGAGGATGTTGAATCCGTGCGTAATAATATCGGATATAATAGTAGATCATTCGTTCTCGCTTCTCCCGAGAATTATAAAGAGTATTTGAGCAAGTTCTCATTCGTGGGATATAACAGGACTTGGAGTGAGCCGGAAAGTATGATTGTAAACACACTTGCTATGAAGAACTACAAACTCAATCTTGAAAATGGATTAGATTACTTTAATTTGTCTGAAAAAGATATGCTTCTTTCTGATGTTCAGAAAGAGTCTCTTATAAACTCATTAGAGAATAGTGGTAAACAGTTGGCTGGGATTACATACAACATTATTGATCCAGAGATTTGTAAGTATTTACTTTCCGTATATGTTAAGTTGAAAATAATAAATATGATCGAAATTATATTGAATCTCAAATTAGAAAACTTATAGGGGAGTTCTTTACAGACATAGCATCCGATCAATTTATTCCGAAATCAGATATTGAGAAACTGATCCTCGATAATATAGAAGGGATTGATGGAGTTAACTGTTATTTCTTATCAGAAAAAAACGAAACAGCTCTACAGACTGGTCGATATACTATTAATAAATATGTCTGGAACCCCGCAAAAGGTAAATACGACATCGAACAACAAACTGTTCATTTGTATGACGGAGAGAATCCTGGGTTGGGACTTGACGCTCACGGAAATATTAAACTCAGCTCTGATCATGAATTCCCTGTTTTGATGGGCGGATGGGATTGGTTGAATAAAGAAGGAGATGAGGTCCCGGTGAATGACCCTTTAAATATAATATTTGAATAATGATTAGATTCATTAAAGAGACTGGTGAAACGTTTGATGGAGTGTATCCATATATACATTGGTTAGATGGGCAGTTGTCTACTGGCCTATGGTACACGACTAAACTAATGTTCGTTTCTGATCAACAAACAATACAAACTTCCGAATTGCCTGAAAGTAGTATATATAGATTCATTACTCCGAATATATACGATCCAGCATATGAGGAAATCGAATTAGATCTTTCCACCATATCGGTTAAGTCCATAGTGAGTACTGGGGAGCGGGTGAATTTCGATAATTCTAATGATCAGTGGTATATTCATCAAATACTTCTTGTATGTAAAAGTAATAACCCCGGAGAGTATATAGAAAAGTTCACTCTGGGGAGTGATACTATTGCTGTTGGCGTAGATTTATATGATCTGGATGAAACACTTCAAATTAATCTTTCTAACAGAGGTCTCGAATTGCCATTATCCATTCAAAAAGCATTTTTGGAGACAGATATTAATGAAGATGAAATTGATTATGCTTTGATAAATAGGAAATTCAAAGAATTGGTTTCTAACTTTATTGATATTGTCGATTGCAAAGGGTCATACAAATCATTATATAATTCCCTTAAGTGGTTTGAATGGGGTGAAAACACTAAATTATACGAAGTGTGGAAAGGAGATAATATGTATATAGAAAAGGAACTCAAGCCTATTCTTTCAAGTGTTTATTCTTCATTTCTTAACACTTACCGTAAAACCACTCATCTTTCTCTCGTGACTGCAATACAAAATTTATCTCAAAATATTGTAGTCGATCCTTCTGATTCGGATTTTAATGACAGAAATCCAAATGTGGAAGATTTAAGAGGAAGTGCAGATTTCAATAATGATTATAATGATGATTTTTCAAATACAGAACTATCAATACAAAAGATTTTAAATAAGTGGTCTAAAGAAGAACTTTCATTGAAGGTGTCTTTGCTTGGATTGTTTTTCGAAAGATACTTTATGCCAATTCATCTTGACTTGAAACGCGCATGTATCGAATGTCTTGCTACAACCAATCAGATCAAAGTACTCTCTGGAAGCCATAAAAACAAGTGGCATTATCACGAAGACACTGGGATAATAAATATTGACATGGATCATACAGTGACTTTGGGAAATGTTGATACTGTTGCTGTGGGCCCCGATACTGTATTTGGGAGATCATTGAGCAGCACGGACACCGGATTAAAGGTCAAACATCCCATTGGTGTGGATTACTTAAGAAATATTGGGCTTGGTGATGATTCTGAGAAATCCCCGTTCTTCCTTCAACTCAAAGGTACAGTGGGTGTTGTTGTCCCAATTTCCGTGAAAGTTAAACTCCCCACGGACGATGCTATTAAAATAGAAAATATATGTGTGTATAGATATCGAGAAGGGTCTGATACTCCTATACAATCTCAGACAACAGACTATCGTTTGTATAAGCCAGATGATGAAGGATATGTAGAGTTTTCATTTAACCTATTCTCCGATCAGGAAGAGAAAGTATCTTTTACCATTATGTTAATTTCTGTTTCCGGACATGTATGGACGCGATCGAGTAGTTATGAGGCAGTGGATCCTGCAGGGAGTTATTTAGATATTTATAAAGTCACCAATAACAGCATGGGGTTCGGGAGTGTTGATGAATGGATGTCTAATAACAAATTCGTCCCATGGAATTCACAGTTTAGTCCTTATTCATCTCCAAACGATCAATCTTCTCAGAAATCCATCATTCAGTATCTTCCATATCAGGAGTCACAAACATCATTATTTAATCAGTTGATCGTTGTAGAGAACCTTCCTATCGATCCTAATGCTGACCCTCTTGTGTGGGATACCGAATGGATGTCTAATCAGACTATCACATCCGACTTTTGGGTGATAGGTAGATCTGATAGCGTCGCGACAAAGGATAATCCAAGATATGCTTTGTTAATAGTGAAAGTTCCTGGCAAGGTTATTCAAAGCAAAACCGAGTTTGTTTCCATATATGGTAATATAATCGGTGGAGAATTTGATCAGAGTAATATTAAACGATTTGATATGATATATGTTCCTCAGCTCCAAAGTTATACAAATATTGAATCCAATGAGATTAATTTAAATCAATATACCTTCTCACAAACAGATCTTCTATGTATAGTACCACAATTTAGGAGAACTGTTGCAAGTAAGATTGATGTGGATTCGATATTCTGGGAATATGAAAACAAAACAACATTAGAAAAGATTCATGCTCGCATACCAATACAAACTCCCCTTGTAACAAATAATACTTCATTGTTGTTATCTCCGGGTTATTGGACTGTGACTATGTATTATAAATTAAGTGGATCTAGTGAGCTCTATAAATTAACTAAAAATAGCGCTTTTAAAATAAGTAAATAAAAAGGATGACCATTTTGTCATCCTTTCTTTTTAAATTGATTATAGCGAGTTTTTGATAGCATTATGAAGATTCTACTGACTGTTCTTCTTGGCGTCTGGAGATCGTCTCTAGTATATATTCACAGACTTGACTTCTTGAGTCTATAAATTCAACCTGTTTAGTGTCTTTGTTTACTAGAGCATACCCTTCTACATGAGCATCTTCTCCATTACCTTCCCATAGTTGTAATCCAAAATATGGAACTCCCAGTTCCCCCGCATACTCTGTCAGTCCTTTATGAACACAAGCCTCTTGTCCTTCTTTAAATCCCGGAGAAGTCTCTTTGGGTTTAAATAAGTGTTGTAGATTTATAGTCATATTAATAATCCTCCTCTGCTACAGGAGTTCCATCAGGATATACAGGATCGATCCAGTCCCCTTCACCATAAGCATGTTGCCATATGGGTTTCTTGTTGCGTAGTTCTTTAGGGAGAGTGATGGTTTTTTCTTCTCCATCAACAGTCATATGATACTCGTCCCACATTTCAAGCAATAGATTGTATTTGTATAAATCGACAGCTGAAATCTCGAGATCGTGAATTATGGCTTCTGCTTTTTCATCTATCCATTCTTCAGGACTTCCTTTATAGTCTTTATCCATGAATGGGTGAGGATCCGTCATGTATGAGAGCTTATAAAGCGCCTTAATAGCATCTTCACGACCCTTTTGACATTCCTCTATTTTTTCTTCTACATCATACTTGGTTTTAAGAGTTTCATTATAAAAACTCAATGGTGCTAGCACGTGTACTTCATATCCCATATTATAATCTAAAAAATTTATTTAATAATGAATCAAACAACAGGTTATCATCAAAAAACACACAGAAAGTGGGCCATTCCGATATTCTAGAATCGTTTTCAAAAACATAAAAATTAATCTCAACAAACGGATCTATTCTCTCTGCACTAACATCTTTCACCTCTCCATCCCCAAATATTTCCACTTGAAACTTGAGGTGACGAACTTGTCCAGGTTGATCCATTCGCTGTCCATTAATGATCATTGTTTGGCCAGCAGTTTGTACATCCCTTTCGAGAGACCACATTTCGCTATCTTCAGATTTACAAAAGTTCAGTCCTGTCAGTCTCTTGTCAATCCACTCAACGAAACTATCTCGGGTCGGTGTTGGTGTTAGTTTGGTTTCCATCTGTATATTGTTTTATTTCAATATGAAGATTCTCAATTATCTTATCCTCAAATTCCTCCCTCCAATCATCATTATCCAATTGATCAAAAAACTTTTGACTATAATCGATGTATTCCTGAACAGTTCTCCAGAAGAAACTTCTACGAAACTCTTCGATTGCACTGTCTTCGGTATCGAAACAGGTTACTCCATCATCGCTGATAAAAAGTTTTCCATCAATGAAGATTCTCCAAATGGTTGATTTCCAATAACTTACAGTGTTACTGTCGCGTGCTTGTTTGATGTCGAATGTCATAGACTTTATTTATATTAATGTGCTTTATAATTATATATTGGTTTAATAATATCTATAACTTCCACAGTATCCTTTATCTGTTCGATGATAGATTCCATAGGTTTGTAAACCATTGGAGCTTCATCTCGGGTACCTTCACAAACTGAAGTAGTGTAGATACCATCCATAGACTCCCTGAATGACTCCATATCGACGTTCTGATTTGCTTTGCTTCGCGACATCAATCTACCGGCACCATGAGGAGCACTATAGTTCCAATCAGAGTTGCCCTTACCCACACAAATCAACGACCCGTCTCTCATGTTCATAGGGATGATCAATTTCTCCCCGGCTCTTGCACTCACAGATCCCTTTCTCAGAATCATCTCTTCATGATCGATGTAATTGTGAATGGTGGTCCAGGAGTCTACTACCTTGATAGGAGTTTTCTTCATACACTTATTGTAGTTGGTGATGATAGAGTCTGCGATAGCGAGCCTATTAAGAGTAGCGAACTCCTGACAGAGAGCCATATCGTACATATAGTTATCGAAGTCATCTCCAACTACATAAGCGAGATCCTTGTATCTAGTGGAGAGCTTAGGGAGAGCATCGAGGGTCTTCTTGATATCTCTCTCACGTCCCTCGGCCTTCAACTGAGCGATGATCTTCTCACGCTGCTCAGCACGATCAGAAACAAGCATCTTGTTCTCGGCTTTCTTCTGATAATACTCACATACCTTCACACCGAGATTCCTAGAACCACTATGTATAACCAAGTAATAATGACCACGTTCGTCAGTATCTACTTCGATGAAATGGTTACCACTCCCCAGGGACCCGATGGAACGAATCATGTAATCGAAATCGAGACTTGCGTGTCTCTTATCTCCACACTTAAGGGATCCGACAATTTCAACTGCCTGCTTCGTGAACTTATTATCGAGAGACCTTTGATGGATGTTCATACCGGAAGGAACCCATCCGCGGATAACTCCATCGAGCTTCTCAAGATTCAAATTCTCGCACTCGAACTGTACAACATGCATTCCACAATTATGCACAAATACCCCGGAACTCAATGCGAAGTTACCATATTCAAAATTAGTTAGGCAATACACGTCTATGTTATCAACATCACATAATTCAATATTTGTAATCATATGATTGTGATAATTAACGATATCTTCAAATGATAAATGATTCTGGGCTGCAATTTCTAATGCCTTTTTAAACGTGTAACTATTTTGTCCAGCCAATTTTCTACATTCATTATAATGCTCTTCGCTAAAATCACCACAACACAGCAGAAGAATATTTTTTAATTTCCCTAATTTTTGAAGATTGATAAATTCAGGGTCTTTATTTTGGGTGCTAAATTTTGTTGTATTGTTGGATAATTGTCTTATTCTGGCGTTTTCACGCTGTTGTTCAGAATTTAATAAACCTAATTGGTTTCTCAATTTAGTTCTTTCTTTCGCATTCTGTAAATTCAAATTTGCATTCTTTCCCTTCCATGTAGCTTCTGCTCTTTTTTTACCAGCATCCGAATAAAAATTTGAATTGTTTTTTGATGCAGCCACAAAACCAGTAATTCCCAAAGAATTAGTTTCTTTAACATGATCCGAATGATATTTCCAATGCTCTTGGTATGTCATTCTAACTATATTATTTGGGTTGTTATTATATTTATTAAAATCTACATGGTGCCTCACACAGGACTTCATCTGCTTCGCTAGACCATTTCTTTCATTATAATCGTCAGCCAATCGATGACAAAATGAATATCTTCCAGTTTTAGGTTGGTAAATAGTATGATAATCATCAAGATTATGCCGAAAAAGTCCATCTACCAGAGCTCTATCCACATCAGAAGCTTTTTGTATATATAAAGGAAATAATTTATCTCCTATTTTAAGATTTTGAGCCTCTGTTTCAGATCCATCAATTTTATAAAATATATGATCTAATGTACAATTGATTATTTCACCATTATCGAGAGTTATTTTAATCAATTTATTAACAGACTTAATTTTTCGAGGAAAATCGATTTTTGATATGCGAATTATTCCATTAGTATCCATGGAATAACAATAATTCTCTTTTCCCTCTTCGGATTCTTTAATTAATTCTAAGAAGGACAAATCTCTACCATCAGCCAAACGTACTTTAGTGTCTCCAGTGAAACAACCAATATCCACCCCTACAAGATTCGGAGTGATCTTATCTAGGATGGTCATAGTCGTGCCTACAGTACATCCTTTTCCAGCATGAGCATCAGGCATGATACGTATGACGTTGTCTTTATAAGCATCATACTTAGCAAGATGATAAATCTGTTCCAGTGCCTCTGGTTCGATATTTCTACAATATATTTTTAAGTCTGCCATAATCAATATTACAACCAAATCCAATTATCTACACCCCGACGAATGATCTCTGCGTCTTCTTTGGATACCTTATTCTTGTTAGCCTCAAGCCAACCATCAACCCAGAATCTTGCGATCTGCTTAGTCATTGCTTCTGGACGACCCCAGGTCCTGAGTCCATAATTAATTGCTTCTTCTATAATCGGGTAATCTTCTAAACAAGCCATATACAAAATTATTAAATGTCTGTTTAATTATATATAACAAACTACCACCGATCCTCTAATCTTTTTTCAAGTTCTTTTGTTTCTTTCCTTATATATTCATCTTCTACCGTGTCTCCCCAGTCTTCATACTCTTCATGATCATAATCATCCTCAAGGGATTCGTTGTGGTGTGTGGTATTTTTTGGAGTATTCTTTTCTACATATCCTACAGCATTCTTACCATCACCCCATCTAAACTGAAGCCACCCTTCGTATTCACCAACGTCCCACTTATAACCCTCAGGTACCTCATCAGGGCCACGGAAGAGAATGTCTTTGAGAACTCGTTTATCTGTCCGGCTGTCATAATTATAGAGTTTCTCTCCACCCCATACCATATTCATAGTCTCACGATCCCCAAGCAACCATCCCCAGACCTTAGTGTTAGGTGAATCAAACTTCCACCACTCATCCCTTTTACGAAGATAACGATCTTTGCGAGTTGCTTTTATAAATGTGGAACAATACTCCTGGAATAAAGCAAGATGCTCCTTGACTTCTTCCATAGTATCGAATTCTGTCCTTTCCTTGTCTATAACTAATTTATTAGAGGACAGACATTTCTGATTCCATCCCTGGTACTTATCAGCAACTCTCCCCCAGATATTAGTTATTAATACGTATCGTTTCATTATTTAGCCTCTTTATCTTTTCTAAAGCTCGTTTTAAGATCAAATCCATGTGAAAGGATTTTCTGTTCATCGGTCATAACCCTTAACCCATTCTTATTACCGTACATATAAGAGTAAACATCATCTTTCACAGATTCGATTTGATCATCCGCTGGTATCCACACCCATTCATGAATAGTGTCGTTATAGCGTTGACGTTTAAACACTATTTTGTATCTGGATAATATTTCGAAAAATTCATCCAATGTTTTCACAAGCGCATCCAACATTGACCCGTTTAACATATTATCACCCTCAGCCACCTCCCAGGGTCTAAGACTATCTTCTCGTGGATGTACTTCATTCTCTCCACATTTAGTCAAAAACTTCAGTCTGTAATATACACCACCTCCCACATTAGCTGTAATAATGCACCAATGTTTTTCCGTGGAGTTTTTATCAGTAGAAACGTTAATTGTTTCTTTAACTTCCTTAGTATAATAGAAACCGAGTGGTGATTCTTTGGTAATCTTTTTTATAATAGTTTTTGTTGCTTCTTTACGAGCATTATTACGACCAGTGATTACGTTTTCTTTACGCGCAGATTTTTCATCCATGTGGATGGTGGTGCACTTTTCGATCTTTTCGATTGTAATATTGTTTTTATTAAACAGGTATGTTACTTTCTCTTTCCACATATGTGTATCAATATGTATATATTTATAAAAAACCTCTCCGATATTTAATCAGAGAGGTAAAAACATTGTAGTTTGTTCGGAGTTACTTCAATGTTCCATTGTACTCTTTTTCGGCAGTCTTCTTTTCAAGAAGCGCACGCCTTGCTTCAGCACTCTCAAGCGCACGGAAGTCACAGGTCTTGATCTTTGTCATGATCCTACTACCGTTTCTCATCAGGAGCCCAAATGGCATCTTAAGAACCAGACCCTCTGCGTCATAATCCTTGTTCTCTGCGATGGTGCTCTTGAACCCAACACGTACATACTCGATCGCCTCGTCGATGGTGAACTGACCGATGATTGGGACGATATCCATGGATAGTTTGGAAGCAATATCCTCGAGTGCTGTTCTCTCGAGCCAGAACCTTCCGATCTGTACATCGAAGAGTCGGAAGTCAACATCGTTCTTGATATAGTTGCCACCCTTCTGAATACCAGCTCCATAGCCCTCTCCGTAGAGAATAATGGTTTCAGTAGGAGCCACCCCATCCTTAGAGAACACTTCAATGAGTTTCTCGAGCGGCCACTTACGATAGATGTTCTCGAGGAGCTTATCATTGAGCTGTGCCTTCTCAGTCTTGCCGTGGACCTCCATTTTGTATTCATACTTCGGAGATCCACCATTCGGGTCAACTGGACCCATTACCGGAATAATATAGATACTCATATTAGTACCGTCGACCTTCTCTGTTGCTTCAAACCGAATCCCCATAATACGAGCCCACTGAAGAACTGGATTAACAAGCGGCTCGTCTGGGCGAATGCAGTTGTAGTAAGGGGAGGTTTTATCCATTTCCCTCTTAAAACAGGTGTCGATGTGAGGGTAAGTCCTGTGGATTGTTGGAGTTACTGTGTTATTCATCTTATTTAAAAATTTTATAATAAACTTCTTGAGCCGCTTTTATGGCATCATCCTTGGATCCATTGAATGCAGGACTCTGCCAGATAAGGATTGCTCCGAAATAGACAAGGTCTTTTTCTGTTAACATATTAATTAAATTTAGTACAAATATATTTATCAAAAAAGCCTACGATCTTTAAAGATATTTAGTAGGTTTCATAATCTTAAAAAGTTCCTCACCATATTCAAAAAAGTCATCAAGAAAATCAGTCATTGTCTCAATCCGACCGCTTGATCTGGTTGTGAGAAAAATTGCTTTTTCTTCAACGACCCAACCGTCTTCATCCGTCCAATGAAGAGTTGCTCCAACCCATTCATTCCAGTGTTTCATCTGAGTCTCTATAAATTCTTCAGTATTGCCTCTTTCAATATAACGCTGACGATAAATTTCTTTTTGATTCTTCTCCGGATAAACAACCCTATATTCCGCACCAATCCTATGAAGTTCTTCACGAAGTTCCTTATGACAAGAAACTAATACAATATAACCCTGATCAGACATATGTTTTGCAACTCTCGCATATGTCTCCCAGTCTTTCTGAAAAGGTGTTGACTCCAGGTCAACTACTCCTAAAAGTTTCTTTGCAGCGGTGCTCTTACCGACCCCTGCATATCCGCAAAAAATCATTTTTCTAATATATATATTTTATTTAGATTCCTACCCAATCCATCATAATCAAGACCGTATCCAACAACAAAATCATCTCCAATAGTAATTCCAATCATCATATCATTTTTATATTCCCCACATAGGAAATCCCAATGACTAAAATCCGGATGATAATTTTTATAAGTTTCTATTTTAAAGAGAAGAGAAGCTATTGTAATTTGTGCCACACCTTCATTTTCTAAATGATTCTTTAAATAATCGATTGTGAAACCAGTATCTATAATATCTTCTACGATGATAACTTTTTTACCTTTGATATCATTATCAGGGGTTTTTGTATATTTCATCACACCGGTACTAGATGTTCCTTCGTAAGACGATGCTTTTATTGTATCAAAAAGAACCGGAAATTTAAGTTTAGTGAACAAAGATGCAGCAAATGGAACAGCCCCATTAAGAACTGTTAGAAAAATCACAGGATCTGTTTCGTGTTTAAACTTTTCGTTTAAAGTACTTGCGACCCGTTTTATTGCTTCTTCAATTGCTGGAGTTGATATAAATGGTTTAAACGTTTTATCTTTTAAAATCACCCGTTTCATGCTTGTCCGTTTTCTTCTAACCATTCTTGCATGGTCTGTTCTTCATGCATTAATTCCAGTTCAGTATCAATTGGAAGAGACCCAGGAAGATTAAATGATGTTTTCACCACCTTCCTTGATATAACAAGTTCCTGTAACTCCTGAAGAGCTTCTTTAGATAGGAACTCAAACCAACCACCATCCTTGTATCTTACCCCATAATGATAATGACCATTAACACGTGACCAGATAGTGGATACTAAATCCATATTGATAGTGATTGTGTCTTCTCCTTCAAAACCATCATCAACCTCCACCCAAGGCCAGTTGACTTTCTTTACATACTTACTCATAAAAATCTGGTTCATTTTTACCTCGACTTGCAAGGTGTTGTTGTTTTAATTTCATACATTTAAATATATTGCCATCGCAATGACGCCACCAAGGTCTCATACATTCAGCAGCAGACCCAACCTTATTTCCATCTTTATCTATATACCAATCGTAATAAGGACACTCGGTATTTCCGTGTTTATCTTTTATAAACTTATTCCAGAACCTTTCCGTGGCTGTTCTTGGTTTTCTTTCCTTACTCATGTATAAATATAAATAAAAAAGACCTTCAATTAAGAAGGTCTTTTTATAAAATTTGTTTTCGTTTTATTTCTAACCGAATAAAGATTTATCAATAGTTACGAAAGATAACAATACTAAAATTCATCCACATATATTTGTAGAGATGTGTTGGTCATATGGACCTTTGCTCACTTGATCACTATGTCCGTGATAAATAGAATTTCAAATAATTTTAAATTAAAGGAATTAATTTAATTTAATCAGTTAGGGGTTAAATTAAGGATAAAATAAATTGTCGGAACATCGGCGCAATTAAAGAATGACCTGTTTCGTCCGGGTGCGTTCCACTTCCCCCATCTTTTGAATATGCCATTTGTCTAAATGTAGCATCCCACGGGCGCAAATTGGAATGATAGTATAAATCCAAAAACGGAATTGAACGACGGTCGCAAATTGCTTTTAGTAAATCAACATAATGGTCGGCGTTTTGTCCATTCCCCGGTTGCGTTGTGTCCCAAGGTGTTGGCGCAATTATCCCTAAACGGACAATTGGTTTTATCGCAAACAAATTGTCCAATGTTTGGTTGATACAACCGGCAATTGAAACAATCCCGGTGTCATCAACATATCCCAAAGGAAAATCGCTATTTATTGCGCCCAAGTCGTTAAAACTCCCAAATATTGTTACAATGTCGCAATCCACATCTATTGATGAGATGCGTTGATAAAATGCTATGTTTTCCTCTCTCCTCCTTGCATAACCCGTCCCGGAAACGCCGTAATTTATGGGTATAACCCCCATTTCTTGCGCGATATAATCAAAATAATGTAGTGTAGTTCTTGTGTTTACCTCTGTTAAACTATCCCCAACGCAAGCCCATTTTTTTCCTAACAAGGGATTGTCCCCCATATTAAGCAACGGCGAACAAATCGCCGTAACACCGACAGTTCCCGCCTCGCCTGTCTGAATGTTTATCAATACATATTTTGCATTATTTGGTACGGCAACACTTTCAAAAACTTTATTTACTGCCACATTCTCCGGTTGTAATTCCGAAATTTCAAATATAGTTGCCGCATAATCATCCCCGGATGAAAACCCATAAAAGGGATTATTATAATTTGCGATTGCACCAATGTTTAATGTCTTGAATTTTTTTATATCAAAAACATAGACCCGGTAATTATCAGAACCCGCCGTGGCTATGGTTTTATCATTTGTTATAATCGCATTTGTTAAAATCGTAACGGGTGGCAATCCAAATTCAACAATTTCGCCGAATTTTATTTTATCAACTTTGCTTTGATATGGTTTTAATTGTTCGTCTGTAATATCTGTTAAAGTTTGGCTACCATCAATTGATGCAAAAAAATGTTTATTATAAATAAATAAAGTATTTTCCGTTATGGGAAAATCTTTTAAAATAACCGGGTCGTTACCTTTTTTATATGAAATTGTATTACTATAAGAGTTGAAAAAATACGCCCCCACAGGCAAAGCCGAAATTGATTCCGATTCTTGCCCCCAATATTTTAACTCAATACATTTATCGAGTTCAATATCATAATTATAAATTCTATTATATACCCGTTCAATGTTCACACCGTTAAAAGATGTATAAAATTTGCCATCGTATATGTATAGTTGATTCTTTATAATTGGATATTCAACAAAAGTAGTTGTCCCTATTTCGCCGGTTTTCTTCGCAATAGTATTATTAAAAGAATTATAAAAAAATGTTCCGGGTGACAATCGTTCAATATCGGTGCTTAAAAAGCCCCAATATTCAAGCAAAACGACTTTTTGGCCTAACTGACTGATTTGCGTAGCAACCCCACCCGACTTAACTAGGTTGTTGCTATTTAGTGTAGGTACATCATCAACACTAGGTCTATTTAATATTTCAGCAGAATCACCAGCAGGTGCATTCCAATCAGATTTAATATGTACGCCTTCTGCTGTTTCGTCTAATGTTTCAAGTT
>Ga0247608_10003355_pt1 | contig 18815 bp, 16 predicted proteins | sample 176DNAGHGlowgp2_FD_193490 | JGI IMG/M metagenome (GOLD analysis project Ga0247608, IMG submission 193490) | Sheep rumen microbial communities from Palmerston North, Manawatu-Wanganui, New Zealand - 1766 DNA GHGlow gp2 | ecosystem: Host-associated > Mammals > Digestive system > Stomach > Rumen ...
ATGAAGCATCAAAGATGTACTTATGAAATAAAAAAATACTTAGAGAAGTTTGAATTATCAAAAGAAGATGGTAATAAAATAATTAACCATCTTGAAAGTATTGGACTATTAAATGATAAAGCGTATGTTAAATCATATATAAGTGATGCTATTAATTTATCTAAAGATGGTCCGTATAAAATAAAAAGTGAATTATTAGAAAATCACATTGATGAATCAATTATAGATGAAGAGTTATCTAAAATAGATGAAGATATAATAATTGATAAAATGCTAAAAATAATCTCAAAAAAATTTAAGTCTAACCATAAATATTCTAAATATCAATTTAAACAAAAAGTGTCTCTTGAAATGGTAAATTTAGGCTATGATAGAGAACTTGCTGAATCTTTAATTGAAAATTTTGATTTTGAAGAAGATGATTTATTAAAACAAGAATATAATAAAATTTATAATAAATTATCTAAAAAGTATGATGGTTATGAATTAGAGTCTAAAATAAAACAAAAATTATATGCAAAAGGATTCGATATTAATAAAATAAATAGTATTATTAGTTAAAAAAAGAACTTAAAGTTCTTTTTTTATTTGTTTGAAGTGTTAGTTTGTTTTTTAGCATCTTCAAGTTGTTTTAAGAAATCATCATAATTTGCTTTTAAATCTTCATCAAAGAAAGCTAATTTATATTTATTTCTTAATTCAGTTAACATTTCGTAACTTAATAGATTATCTGATTGTAATTTTTCTTGAGCTAATTGAGATTTGATTTCATCTTTAACTTCATCTAAATCTTTATTCTTTCCTTTTGATATTTTTATTATGAAATGAGTTCCACTTTCAGTTTTAACTGTAGTGTATTCATAATCATCCATATCTTTTAATTTATTCCAAATAGCTTCTTCTACTTTATTTTTAGTAGAATCTGCATATTCTTTAGATTCACCTTGAGAATATTTTTCGTTCTTAGCGATTTTCTTATATTCATCAACTAATGCATCTTTCTTTTTATCTTTTAATTTACCTTTAATTTCTTTAACTATGTCATCAGTTTTTTCTGCAACGACAACGAAATCTCTATAAGTATATGTTGTTTTATAATTGTCATTATAATATTTTTCTATATCTTCATCAGATAATTTTTCAGCAACTTTTCTTTCGATAGCAACAGATAATTTTCTATCTGTGATAATATAATCTCTAACTTCATCTTCAGTTGTAACAGACCCCATATTTAAATAACTTTGAGCAAATTGAACTAAAGTCACACCAAATTGGCTTGCTGTGTTAGTATAGTATTCCATAGCTTCATCAGCATAAGCTTTGATTTCATCATCAGTTTCAACTTCTTTATTAGCTATTTCTGAATCAATCATATTCATAATAGTACTATACCCATATTGTTTTTTTAGAGTTTCATATAAGTCATTTGCTGAATATTCTTTACCATCGATTTTTGCAACTGCATCTTCACCATTTTTAAGTTTTGGTGTTCCACATGCTGTAGTTAATAATAATCCAAATACAGCAACTAAATATAATGCTTTTTTCACTATATCATCCTTTCCACAAGGTTATTATAACAAATTCTTAATATAAAATTCAATCATTTAATCACATATTCACAAAAACTTCATAAAATATTTTTGAAAAGACACAAAGGAGGAATGATTTTATGTGTTGTAATTCAGGTGTATCTTCTGCAGCTATTGTACTTGTTTTATTTATTTTATTAATTATTATATTAGGTGCATGGATTTAAGGAGGATATAACATGTGTTGTGGAGAATCAACAAATAATAAAGATATGACTCCAGTAAAAAGAACTGGTAATACCAGTTTTGTAATAGTAGTAGTATTATATATTCTTTTAGCAATTATAATAGGGTCATGTATTTTCTAAGAGGTTATACCTCTTTTTATTTTACAATATTTGACAAGGTATATCCCTTTATATTATTTACAAACACTTATATTTATTATAAAATAATACTATAAAGTATTTATATGGGGGAATTAATATGCATAAAAGTGTTTTATTAGATGAATGTATTAATTATTTAAATATAAAAGATTCATCAATAATGGTTGATTGTACATTAGGATATGGTGGTCATAGCAGTGAAATTTTAAAAAGAGTATCTAATGGTTATTTATATTCTTTTGATCAAGATAAGGATGCAATTAAATATAGTACTGAAAGACTTAACGGTGTTGCTAATAACTATACTATTATTAATAGTAATTTTGTTAATATAAAAAATGAACTTAATAAATTAGGTGTTACAGAAGTAGATGGTATTTTATATGATTTAGGTGTATCCAGTCCACAGTTAGATGAAGGGGATAGAGGATTTAGTTTTCATAAAGATGCTACTTTAGATATGCGTATGAATCAATCACAATCATTAAGTGCGTATGAGGTTGTTAATAATTATTCATATGAAGAATTAGTTAGAATATTTCGTGATTATGGTGAAGAAAAGTTTGCACCAAGTATTGCTAAAGGTATTATAAAAAATAGACCTATTAAAACAACATTAGAATTAGTAGATATTATAAGAGAAAATGTTCCATTTAAATATTCTAGGGAAAAACATCCTGCAAGAAAGATTTTCCAAGCAATTAGAATAGAAGTAAATGATGAATTAAATGTGTTTGAAAAAAGTTTAAGAGATGCTTTAGGCTTACTTAAAGTTGGTGGAAGAATATGTGTTATTACATTTCATTCATTAGAAGATAAAGCATGTAAAAATATATTTAAAGAAGTAACTGATATTAGCCCTGAATTAAGACAAATGCCAATTGTACCAGATGAATACTTACCTAATTTTAAATTAGTAAAAACAGTAGAACCATCAAAGGAGGAATTAGAACTTAATCCAAGAGCTAGAAGTGCTAAATTAAGAGTTATAGAAAGAGTGAAATAACATGAAAAAAACTAGAAAGATTCGTCTTTCAGGCGAAGAAAAATTTTTATTTTTTATAATTTTGTCATGTGTAGTAGGAATGTTTGCTGTACAGATATTCTTTGGCGCTCAAATAAGTAACTATAAAATGAATATAGAAAAAATAGATTATAAAATTGAAACACAAAAAAAGAAAAATCAATCATTAACAATGCAAGTAAATGAACTTACTTCATATGAGAATGTAAGTAAGGTAATTGAACAAATGGGACTAGAATATAACAACGAAAATATTGTTGTTATTAATAAATAAACTATGTTATAATTATAATGGTGATAGAATGAAAAAGGTAAAAAAGAAGAAAACTGTAGTCACAACTAACTGGGTAATACCAAAAAGATTTCTTGTTTTTTATCTTTTCTTTTTGTTTGTATTACTTATACAATTTGCTCATATCTCATTATTTACTGAAGTAAATGGTGATAATTTAAAGGAAATAGCTGCAAATAGAACCACTGTTTCAAAAGAATTAATTGCAGATAGAGGAAATATATATGATTTAGATGGAAACATACTAGCTACTAATGTAGCATCTTATACATTAATTGCTTATTTAAGTGATACTAGAACTGATGATTTAAATAATCCAAAACATGTAGTGGATAAAAAATTAACAGCACAAAAATTATCGAAAGTATTGGGTGCTCCATATGATTATATATATGAAAGATTAAATGAAAAAAGATATCAAGTTGAATTTGGTAAGTATGGTTCTAAATTAACAGAGTTAGATAAAATTGCTATTGAACAATTAGATTTACCTGGTTTAGATTTTATTGAATCTACTAAAAGGTTTTATCCAAATGGACAGTTTGCTTCATATATAATTGGATATGCTAAAGAGTATCAAAGAATAAATTTAAAATTAAAGGAAGATTTTGATTTAAAAAATCATTTTAAGTCTTATTATGAAAAATACCCTGATACTAAATTAACTATATTTAATGAAGATATTGTAGTTGATAATGGTGATACTGTAAAAGCTATTAAGGTAGGAAGTACTTTCTTTAAACTTACTATAGGAGATACAGATAAAATATTAGTAACAGGAATATTAAATGTATCTAAAAATGATATATCGGTACGTTCTGACATTGTAACCGAAGGAGAGTTAGGAGTAGAGAGTAAATATAATAATATGCTAAAGGGTGTTAATGGTAGTTTAACATATCAAAGAGACCCATCAGGTTATAAAATACCAGATACACCAGAAGAAAGAATTGAAGCAGTAAATGGTAAAGATATATATCTTACCATTGATTCAAGCATCCAAAGATTCCTTGAGTCTGCAGTAAAAAAACAAGTAGAAGATTATGGATCAGAATGGGTTATAATGGCGGTAATGGACGCTAAAACAGGTGAAATATTAGGAAGTGCTACTAGTCCTAATTTTAATCCAAATAGTTTATCAAGCAACATGAGTTATCAAAATCCATTAGTATCTTATCAATATGAACCAGGTTCAGTTATGAAGATATATACATATTTATGTGCTGCTGATAAGGGAAATTATGATGGTAGTAAAAAGTATTTATCTGGTTCTATAAAAATTGGCCCAACAACAGTTAATGACTGGAAACCTTATGGTTGGGGATATATAACATATGATGTAGGATTTACATATTCTTCAAATGTAGGTGCTATTAACGTAGCACGAGATTATTTATCTCCAAGTGAATTAAAAGCATGTTTAAAATCATATGGTTTTGGTTCTAAAACAGATATTGAATTAAGTAATGAATTAGCTGGTAATATTAATTTTAGAGAAAATATTGAACTTGATTATTTATCAGTTAGTTATGGTCAAGGATTATCTACTACAGCTTCACAACAACTTCAAGCACTTAGTATAATTGCTAATGAAGGTCATATGGTTAAACCACATATTATAAAAAAGATTGTAGATAATAATACTAAAGAAGAAACAGTTACTAAAACTGAAATAAGTGAGCAAATAGTTTCTAAGGAAGCTGCTGATAAATTAAGAAAATTAATGTATGATAACGTACAAACTAAGACTGCTACAGGATATTATTATTATATTAAAGATTTTGATATTATCGGAAAAACTGGAACAGCTCAAATATATGAAAATGGTCATTACTTACAAGGTGATGGGGACTATATAATTTCTTTTGCGGGAATGTTCCCTTATGATGATCCTGAAATAATAATATATACAGCTATTAAGAAACCTAAAACATATCATTCAGAAGCAATCGCACCATATGTTAAAGAAGTAATAGGAAATATAGCAAAATATAGAAATATGTATTCTGAAATAGAAGAAAAGAAAACTTCAATACAAGAATTTAAATTAGAATCATATACTGGTAAGAGTAAAATAGAAGTTACAAATAGTTTAAAAGATAAAAAATTAAATATAATAGTAATAGGTGATGGTGATAAAGTTATTAAGCAATATCCTAAACGTGATACTAAAGTATTATCTGGTGACAAATTATTCTTAGTTACTAATGGTTCTAATGTTATAATGCCTAATATGACTAATTGGTCCTTAAAAGAAGTTGCTACATTTGCATCTTTAACTGGTATTAAATATACATATTCTGGTGATGGTTATGTAGTAAAACAAAATATTAAGGCTAAACAAATAATAAATAGTGATATAGAAGTAGTATTAAAAGATAAAAAATATAAAAAGTAGAGTGATAATAAAATGAAAAGGGTAATAAATATCATATTAGTTTTATGTATAGTTGTTTGTATAGGTCTATTAGGTTATTCTGGTTATCAAATATACTTATGGCATAATGCTAATAAAAATATTGAAAAACAAGTAAAAGAAATAGAAGAAAAGGTGGATGTACAACCAGTAGAAGATAATTCTAAAACTGAAATAATAAATCCACCTAAAAAGGATGAGAATAAATCAGATCCATACTGGGATTATATAAAAGTAAAATTAATAAATGTTGATTTTACTAAATTAAAAGAAATAAATAATGAAACAGTTGGATGGATACAAGTTGGTGGAACCAATGTTAATTATCCTTTTGTACAAACTATTGATAATAAATATTATCTTACACATCAGCTAGATGGAACTTCAAATACTGCTGGTTGGATATTTATGGATTATAGAAATAGTATTGATAATTTTGATAAAAATACTATATTATATGGACATGGAAGATTAAATTATACCATGTTTGGTTCTCTTAGAAATGTAGTAGATAAATCTTGGTATGAGAATAAAAATAATTATATAGTTAAGATATCTACAGAAACAGAAAATACATTATGGCAAGTATTTAGTACATATAAAATAAAAACTACTAGTGATTATTTACAAATAGATTTTAATAGTGATGATGATTATATGGATTTTCTTAATATGTTAAAAAATAGAAGTGTTCATGATTATAAAGTAAATCTAACACCTAATGATAAAATAATATCTTTATCAACTTGTCATAACGATAAGTATAAAATTGTATTGCATGCTAAACTAATTAAAAGAGAAAAAAAGGAATAATTATTTTATTCCTTTTTTGTATTTATTTAAAAATATTGTTCATACTAAAAATGAATTGAGGTATGAACATGAAAAGAGTTATAGGATTATTATTTATAATATATATTGTATTTTTAATATTAGTAAATGTAAATGCATATGAAAAGAATAATGCAATTGAAAATTTATTATATAAATATAATGTAGTAACATTAGGACAAAATGAACCTTTATCAACAAGTTGGTATACCGATAATTATCCTAAAGGTACATTAACAAAAGTAGCACATATTGTAGGTCCAATATTAGTAGAAGGAAATCTTGGTACACAAGATTATCCTTCAATAGAACATTCTCAAAAAACTGACGGTATAAGCTCTTATATACAAGGTAGTATTTTAGCACAAGGACATGCAGGAGGTTCTACCTCCAAAGATACTAAGTTATATATAGGTATATCTAATACACTGGAAAGATATTGTGAAATATATAATTGGGGATGTAATGAAGATAATATGAATCAGTATAGAGTAAATGGTAAAGAATATTATACTAGATATGAAACTATTAAAGATACTAGTGATAATAGGTATTTAGATTTTAATGAGTTATATAATGATGTAGTAAAGGAACAAGAAGGACTAAAAAAAGGTGAAGAGATAGATGGAGTAACTGATTTATATTTAGAATCTGGTAATACTTATACTATTAATAATATACAAAATGTATCTAATATACATATTACAGATTATAATAAAGAGGATATTACTTTAATAAATATAAATGATACCATGATAGATAATTTCCCAAAAGTATTAATAGAAGACAACCAAGTATCTACAAGTGATTATATGTATAAAAATGGTGATAATGAATCATACTTTGGTAATATAGTTTTTAGTTTACCTAATGCTAGAAATATATCGTTTCCTTCTTCATCATTTATAGGGCATGTTATAGCCCCTAAAGCTGATATATTTATGGATCATATGAATTTTGCAGGTACGTTTATAGTAAATAGTCTAACTGGTTCCGGTTCTACAGAAGCTCATTTATATCCATATACACTATCTAGTTTACCAAAAGAAGGAACCAGTAATAGTAATTCAAACAAAGAGGTAAAAGGAGAGGTAGAAGATAATCCAGAAACAATTGATAATATATTAGATGTAATAATATCTATAATAGTATCAACTATATTAATTTGTATTTCAGTATATATGTTATTTAAATACAAAAAAAAGAATGAATAATCATTCTTTTTTTTATTCTACTGTAACTGATTTAGCTAGATTACGAGGCTTGTCTATATCACAATTATTATTTTTAGCAACTTGGTATGCTAAAAGTTGTAAAGGTATAATTGTAACTATTGGTTGTAAAAATTTATTTACTTTAGGTATATAAATTATATCATCGTATATTTCATCAGCTACATTATCAGTTGTAACAACAATACTATGAGCACCTCTCGCTTTTACTTCTTTAATATTACTTATTGTTTTATCTTTAACACTTTCATCAGTTATAATTGATATTACTGGTGTATCTTGTTCTATTAAAGATATAGTACCATGCTTTAATTCTCCAGCAGGGTAAGTAGCACTATTTATATAAGATATTTCTTTTAATTTTAGTGAACCTTCTAAAGCTAGAGCATAATCTATTAATCTACCTATAAAGAATATATCTTTTCTCATATATATTTTATTAGCTATATCTATATAATTAGTATTTTTTATTACATTATCAATTATTTCAATTATATTATCTACTTCATTTTTTATTTCATCTAAATTATTAGTAATGCCTTTTTCTATTGATACTTTAAGTGCTAATAGTGAAAGTATTGTAATTTGAGCAGTATATGCTTTAGTAGTAGCTACAGCTACTTCTTGACCTGCTTTGATATATATAACATTATCAGCTTCACGTGCAATACTAGAGCCTTCAGCATTTACAATTGCTAATGTATCAATACCTTGCTCTTTTACTTTTCTAAGGCAAGCTAGAGTATCAGCAGTTTCACCAGATTGTGAAATAAATATAACTAAACTATTATTTCCAAAGAAATTTTTACTATATCTATATTCACTAGCAACATAACAATTAACCTCAATATTACCATATTCTTCAAATAAACTTTTAGATACTAATCCGGTATGATATGCTGAACCACATCCAATAATATCAATTCTATCATATTTAACAAGTGATGGCATATCACTTAAATTATTATCTAAATTTTCTTTTAATAAATTATAAACTATATTTGGCTGTTCGTTTATTTCTTTTAGCATAAAGTGATCAAAGTTACCCTTATCTTGAACGCTAAAATTAAAATTAAATGTATTTATAGTTTTTTCCTGTTTAATATTATTATTATATACTTCTATACTGTCATTTATTTTTACTACATCATTATCATCTAATAAAATATATTTATCAGTATATTCTAATACTGCAGGTATATCTGATGCTATAAAGAATGAATTATCTGCTACACCTAATATTAAAGGACTATCTTTTCTAAGAGCATATAAACAATTTAAATCATCATCAAAAATTATCCCTAAGGCATAACTACCTTTAGCCACTTTAGTAAATTCATTTAAAGTATTTAATATATTATTATCTTTTTTATATATACTATCTATAGTAGCACACGCTACCTCAGTATCAGTTTCAGATTTAAATACGTATCCTTCACTAATTAGCTTTTCTTTTAATTCTATATAATTTTCTATAATACCATTATGTACTATAGTAACACTTCCTACTTTATGTGGATGAGCATTAGTAGCGTTAGCTTCTCCATGAGTTGCCCATCTTGTATGCGCTATTGCTATATTAGATTCTAAATTAAAATCTAATTTATCTTTTAGTTTTTTTATTCTTCCTTGTTCTTTAACAATATTTATTTGGTTATTATTGATATATGCTATTCCAGCAGAATCATAACCTCTATATTCTAACTTTTCTAAACACGAAATAGTTTTTGAAATGGCTTTGTTGTCTTTACCAACGTAACCAATTATTCCACACATATAATTCCTCCTAATATACATAATATGATTTTTGTTACAATATTTGATTTTGTTTTTTTTATCATATTTAACGAACGTATTATCCGTAACAGCATCCACCGAATCTTTCGACCACTGTTAACCTCGTCAACCACTAGGGTCCTGGTGCTAAAGTATACAAATATACCTCCTTTATAGTATACCTCTAATTAAATTATACATTATTTAAAAAATTTATTCAAAAAAAAAGGAAATAGAAAAGTTTTCACTAATAATATAGTAGAGGTGATAAAATGAAAAATAAAATAATCTTAGGAATATTATCTATATTAGGATTATCTATAATTATATTTTTTATAGTAAATAAAGATGTTGATGCACAAACTGAAGATATAGTAAAAGAGGAAATAGTAGAGAGTAACTCTAATAAAGAATCAAATAGTACTAAGATTATGGTTGATATTAAAGGAGCTGTAAAAAAGCCTGGTGTATATGAAGTTAATAGTAATTATAGAGTAATAGATGTTATTAAAAAGGCCGGAGGATTAAATAGTAATGCTAATACAAATTATATTAATTTAAGTTCTAAAGTGTCTGATGAAATGGTTATATGGATTTATACAAAGAATGAAATAGATAAGTTAAAATTAGAACAAAGTTCTACTAAATATATGATAGAGTCATGTAATTGTCCAGTGGTTGATAATACCACTTGTTTAAATTCAAATAATAATACTAGTAATAAAAAAGATACAAATAGTAAATTAGTAAATATTAATATTGCTTCTTTAGAAGAATTATTATCTATAACAGGAATAGGTGAATCTAAAGCAAAAAGTATAATTGATTATAGAACAAAGAATGGAAATTTTAAATCTAAAGAAGATATTATGAATGTATCTGGTATAGGAGAATCATTATATAACAAAATTAAAGACTATATTACAGTATAGATATATATTTTATATATTATTTGTTATCTCGTTATTATATAGTTTTATATGTATTAATTATAATCTATATTATACAAAGTATGATACTAATACTAGAGAGATTAAAGGTATTATAAAAAAAATTGATTATAAAGATAATAAAGCTATAATTTATATAGATGATATTATTGTTAATTACAAGACTAATAATAAGTTAGATATAGATATAGGAGACTATGTACTAATACCTGGTATATTAGATATACCAGGGGATAATACTAACTTTAATCTATTTAATTATAGAAAATATTTATTAAGCAAAAAAATACATTTTATTATGGATGCTTCTAGCATTCTTCTAATAAAAAAGAATTGTAATATATTATATTCTATAAAAAAAATTTTTTTAAAACGGGTTTCTAATATTAATAATGATTATTTATATGCATTTATATTAGGAGATAGTAGTCACATTAATTCTAATATTAAGGAATCTTATTCTATAAATGGCATAAGCCATTTGTTTAGTATATCAGGAATGCATATTACATTAATTGTTACTATATTGTGTTTAATATTAGATAAAATATTAATTAATAATAAACATTTAATTATTTTGCTATTTTTATTTATATATATATTTGTTACAAATTATACTCCTTCTATTATGAGAGCATTTTTAATATATGCTCTTAATTGTATTAATAAAAAATTAAATCTTAAATTAGATATAAGGCATATTTTATTGTTAATATGTTCTATATGTTTATTTTATAATCCATTTTATATTTATAATACAGGTTTTCTGTTTAGTTATATAATTTCTTACTCATTAATAAGTTACTCGAGTGTTATAAATAAATATCATAATTATTTTATTAAAATATTTATAACATCTTTAATTGCGTTTTTATTTAGTATTCCAATTTTAATAAATAATTATCATTCTATAAATTTATTATCACCATTAATAAATATTATTTTTGTACCATTAATATCCCTAATTATTTTTCCTTTATCACTTCTAATTTTTATTATTCCTAAATTGTCTTTTATATATAATTTTTTTGTTTTTATATTAGAATTTTTATCAAAGACGATTTCACATATAGATTACTTTAATATTTCTTTATGTAATATAAACATGGTTTCAACCATGTTATATTATTTAATCATAATATTAATTGTTAATGCATTTAAAAGTAAGAATTTTAAATATCTTATTTTTTTATTAATTATATTTTTTATTCATCATAATATTAATTATTTAACACCTTTTTATAAAATTATATTTTTAGATGTAGGACAGGGTGACAGTATATTAATTATTTTTCCTTTTAATAAAGGTAATGTATTAATAGATGCTCCTACAATTAATAATAAAGAAATTGGTAAAGATATTATTATTCCTTATCTAAAATCCATTGGTGTATATAGGATAAACTATCTTATAAATACACATGGTGATAATGACCATGTAGGAGAGTTTAAATATATTATTAATAATTATAGTGTTGATAATGTAATAATCAATTGTGGAGTTTATAATGATTTAGAATTGAATTTAATTAGTGAACTTGACAAAAGAAAAATACAATATTATTCATGTATTAAAGAATTAAATATAGATAAGAATAAATTATATTTTTTGCAGACTAAAGTTTATGATAATGAAAATGATAATTCAAATGTTATTTATACTAAAATTGGTAATTATAAATTTCTCTTTATGGGAGATGCATCAATAACAACTGAAAAAGAAATAATAGATAAATATAATGTATCAAATATAGATGTTTTAAAAGTAGGACATCATGGTAGTAAAACAAGTAGTAGTAAAGAATTTATAAATATACTAAATCCAAAATATTCAATTATTAGTGTTGGAAAGAATAATAGATATGGTCATCCAAATAAAGAAGTATTATATAATTTAAAAAATAGTAAAATATATAGAACAGATAGAGATGGAAGTGTTATGGTTAAAATTAAAAATAATAAATTACAAATTGAGAACTGTAGTCTATAGAAAGGAAAAATATGAATGTATTAAATTAAAAAAATATACTTTTAGAGATTGTAATTTGCAATCTTTTTCTTTGCACAAATCCGTATGCATAAATGTATGTCACCACATGGAGGTATGTGTTTAGTAAATTGAATTAATGATTTTTTTCAATTTTAAAATATATGTTATACTATAGTAGAGGTGTAAGATATGGAAAAAAATGAGATATGTAATTCTAAAATTAAACAAACATTAGCAGATCTTTCTGTACATTTACTTTTAAGTAATAAATTGATTGAAGAAAATGAATTATTAAATTTTAATTTAGAATTTGGATATATATTTACTAAAGAAGATGGTAATTTAGAAGCTTTGATGAAGGCAATATGTAATGGTAAAAATTTTTACTTTGCATATCAAAAGGGTTCATTTATGTTAATTAGTATAAATGAATCACAATATAATGAAACAATTAATTATATGAAAGAATATCATCCATGTATAAATGATATTTCAAATAGTGAAACAGAAAAACAAAAAGAAAGAAGAGAAAAAAATAATAAATATCTAACTGAAAATGGTATATCAATAAATGAAAAACTACATTGTTATGAATATGATATTCAAATGAAAAGCTTAGATGATATTTGTAAGAGAGCAATAGCAGCTTTAATAACTATACAAGTAGCATGTGATATTAATAATGGAATAGATATAAAGAGTGAAGAATATAAAGATAATTTTAACTTTATTAACGCTTTATATGAAAAATTTAATGTTAAAGATTGTTTAAATTCCAAAGAAAAAAGAATAATTGATGGAACATATAGTAATCAAGATCCAATTGATATGGATTGGGCTTATGAAGCTTATTGGTCTCTTTGTTGGTGCCTATCACTAGTTGATGATATAAAAAATGGTGGAGAAACATGTGATTGTGATAAAGCAATAGCTCTTGTATTAAAATCTACTTCATTTGATGATTTCAAAAGTAAATGTAAACTAAGAGATATAGATGAGATACTAGATATGAAAGATTTATATTTTAGATATCATTGGGCTATAAATAATAAATATGTTAATCCTGAATCTAAGACTGGTAATCTAAATCCATCTAATGTATTAGAACGACGTAGAGGACTAGAATGGGTTGTATCTAATGATGACGATTGGTATGACATTCAATTAAACGCATAAAAAAATACTTAGGTATTTTTTTTATTGGTTAAGAACATAAATTTGTATGCTATAATTAAATTAGGTGGTAAGTAGTGAGTAGAGAAGTATTTTATGATTTAGATACTAATAAAGTATTAGAAGGAAATTATTTCTATTGTAATATAAAATTAATAGATTCTGTTTTAGCATTATTAGAAAATAATTATGATGTTATTGATTGTAAATTAAGTGATGATGATAATATTTACTTAGATAAACAAGATATATCAGTAGATATAAAAGATACAGCATTAACAAAAGATGATATTATTCAAGAAGGAAAAGATAATGATGAATATAGAAGAATAACACATAGTGATTCAGAAGTTATTAAATATGATAGTTTTAAGCCTGATGATAGTATAGAAATTAAAATATTAGGTACTCATGAATTTTCGAATGTTCCAGAAGGAATAAAAATTTTTAATATTGATGGGTGTACAATTATAAAAATTAAGATTGATAAAACATCTTATGAAGATAATATGTATGGTTTTACTAGAACATTAACTAAATTAGATGTATCTTCTACAATTAACAAATTAAATTCTTGGATAGAAAGTATTACAGGTAAAGAAGTTACAAAAGTACAATATGATAATAATAGTTATGGTAATTCTTACATGGCTATTGATTATAATAATAAACAAATAATTAAAGGAAGTTATATATTAATTGATCCTTTGATGGTTCCAGTAATTAGTGAATTACGACAAAAAGGGTATCATACATTAGGATGTTGTTCAGGTCATCATGATAGTTTGTTTATACAAAATACAAGTATTATTCCAGAAGAACAATTCCTTCCTAAAAAGGTAGAATCATGGATTGTTTTTTCAAATGAATATCCAGTACCACAACCACCAGAAGGTGCAGAATATGTAGATATATCAAAATATTTTAGAATATCGTATTCTTTTGATATAGTTAATAGTGATGGTACTTATAAACCATCTAGTGTTATAAAAGAAGAAATAGAGTACTCAATGAATAAATTATTAGAATGGTCAAAAAAATTACCATTCTCTAATAGTATTAATCATAGCTTATAAGATGTTGTTTTAGAAGGTGATATGTATGAGACTATTAATTGATTCATTATTTGATAAAGGATTAGATGAATTTTTATTAAGTCAAAATGGTGTTAATGAAGTAAAAATTAAAAATATTGATTTTTTAACCGAACTTAATATTAAAATTGATAATAATATAAATGAAGATATAGTATTAAAATTTATTAATTTATTTGATGATAATAAAATACCAGTTTTAGTTGAATTTGATAAAGATACAACATATCAAACAAAAGAACTAAAATATACTATAAAAGATATGTGTTGTGAATATTGCTATAAAGGATTAGTTGAAGATTTGTATGAAAAAGATTATATAAAATCATTAAAATCAAATTTTGATTTTAATGCATCTGCTTATGATATTGAATTTATAATAGAGTATGATTTTAAATATAATGAAGATGAAATAATAAAACTACTTAAGTAGTTTTTTATTATGCATATATTTTATATTAAAGCATATATTAAAAATATAAGCCGCTAATCGCCATTAGCGTTTATATAGATTGAGAACATTATGTTCTCTTTTTTTAATAAAATGTAAAATATAAATGTAAAATTTAATAAAATGTGCTATAATATGAGTCGTTTTTGTAAAAAAAACAAAAAAATATAAATAAAAAAAAGGAAATTAAAAAGTTTTATCGTATATTATTAGTGTATTGGTGGTGAAGTATATGCCAAGAATTGATAATTCAGTAATAAATGATATAAAAAATAAAACTGATATAGTTGAAGTTATATCAAGTTATGTGAATTTGGAAACTCGTGGTAAGAATTACTTTGGTGTTTGTCCATTTCATGATGACCATACACCAAGTATGTCTGTATCAAGAGAAAAGCAAATTTATACATGTTTTACATGTGGAGCAACTGGAAATGTTTTCCAGTTTATACAAGAGTATGAAAAAATTTCTTTTTTAGAAGCTGTAAAAAAATGTGCTGATATGATTGGTATGGATATTACTATCGATGTATCAGTTGAAGATAAAATAATAAAAAAGAATAAAGAATTATACGATATATATGAAGTAAGTCAAAAGTTTTATCAAAATAATATTAATAGTGCTTATGGTAAAGAAGCTAAAGAATATTTATATTCAAGACAATTATCAGATAATGATATAAAGAAATTTGAAATAGGTTTATCTTTAGATGAATATGATATGCTTACTAAATTATTAAAACAAAAGAACTTTACAGATAAAGATTTACTTAAAAGTGGTTTATCAAATGCTAATGATAATGACTTATATGATGTATATAGAGATAGAATAATGTTTCCTTTACATGATATATATGGACATGTTATTGGATATAATGGTCGTGCTTATAGAGGTAATATTGTAAATAGATATGTTAACTCTAAAGAAACTGAGATATTTAAAAAACGTGATTATATATATAATTATCATAGAGCTAAAGATATGGCTCATACAAAAAAAGAAATTATTATAATGGAAGGTCCTATGGATGTAATTCGTGCATCTACTATTGGAATAGATAATGTAGTAGCTACCTTAGGTACATCATTTTCTCAAACACATGCTAATTTAATTAGACGTTTAGCACCTAATGTTATATTGTGTTTTGATGGAGATGAAGCTGGACTTAAAGGTACTAAGTTAGCTATAACTGAATTACAAAAGATAGGGATTAATCCTAAGATAGTTAGACTTCCTGAAGATTTAGATCCAGATGAATACATAAAAAAATATGGTAAAGATAAATTTTTAGAATGTTTATCTAAAGCATATAATGTAATGGAATTTAAGGAAATTCTTCTTAAGAAAGATATAAATTTAGATAGTGTAGAAGATGTATCTAGGTACATTAATTCTATGATAGAAGAAATAAATTCTATAGATGATGAAATATTAAGAGAATTAACTATTAATAAATTAGTTGAAGAAACTAAAGTTAGTAGGGATACTATACTTAGTAAAATTAAACCTAAAGAAAAGGTAGAAGTAGTTGATATTGTAAAACCAAAAAGACAAAATATAGATAAATATCAAAAGTCTATAGAAAGTTTACTTTATTATATGTTAATATCTCCAGAGGTAATTAATGTATATGATAAAAAAATTACTCATATACCAGATGATAATTATCGTCATTTAGGTTTTCAAATAAGTGCGTTTTATAAACAAAACGGATATATAAGTGTTTCAGATTTACTTACCGAAGTTAATGGTGACCCTGAAACATTAAAAACTATTGGACAAGTTGAATCTCTTGGTTTAAAAGATGATTTTACACTTGATGAAATAAATGATTATTTAGATAACATCAAAGAATATAATGATTTAAAGAAAAAAGACAAATATAAAAAAGAATTAGCTATGTCACATGATTTAAATGAAAAATTGGCATTAGCACAAAAATTAATTGATTTTAAGTTGAGGAGTGAAAAAAATGATTGATGAAATAAAAAGTTTCGAAAAAAGAAAAGAAGAGTTAGTTAAACAAGGTAAAGAAAAAGGATTTATTACATATGAAGCATTAGCAAAAGCTTTAAAAGGTTTAGATTTAGACTCTGACAGCTTAGATGACTTATATAATACGTTTAATCAACACAATATTGCTATTGTATCTGAGGAAGATGAAGTTGATGGAGGAGCAAATAATCCATTATTATTAGATGATTCAACATTAACTAAAGATTTAACTATTAATGACCCAGTTAGAATGTACTTAAAAGAAATAGGTCAAATTAAGTTGCTTACTTTAGAAGAAGAATCTGAATTAGCTGATAGAATAATGGAAGGTGATAATGAAGCTAAAAATATATTAGCAGAAGCAAACCTTCGTTTAGTTGTTAGTATTGCTAAAAGATATGTAGGTCGTGGTATGTTATTCCTTGACTTAATTCAAGAGGGTAATATTGGTCTTATGAAAGCAGTAGATAAATTTGATGTATCTAAGGGATATAAGTTTTCTACATATGCTACATGGTGGATTAGACAAGCTATTACAAGAGCAATAGCAGATCAAGCTAGAACTATTCGTGTTCCAGTACATATGGTTGAAACAATTAACAAATTAGCTAGAGTACAAAGACAATTAACTCTAGAACTTAACCGTGAACCAACAGAAGAAGAATTAGCTAAGAAGATGAATACTACTGTAGATAAAATTAGAGAAATCTATAAGATTAGTCAAGATCCAGTTAGCTTAGAAACTCCAATTGGTGAAGAAGATGATTCTCATTTAGGAGATTTTATTAAAGACGAAAGAAGTTTAAGCCCAGAAGAATTTGCTACTAACGAAATGTTAAAAGATGAAATTAGTCAAGTACTTGAAACTTTAACAGAAAGAGAAGAAAAAGTAGTTAGATTAAGATTTGGACTTGAAGATGGTAAACCACGTACTCTTGAAGAAGTTGGTCAAATGTTTGGTGTAACAAGAGAGCGTATTCGTCAAATTGAGGCAAAAGCTTTAAGAAAATTAAGACATCCATCTCGTAGTAGAAAATTACGTGATTATATTGGTGAATAATGAAATTATCTAAGAGATTAAATTGTATCGCTGATATGATTAAAGAAGGTAGTAGGGTAATAGATGTAGGCTGTGATCACGGCCTATTATCTATATATTTAGATTTAGAAAAAAAATGTAATTGTTTAGCATGTGATATTAATGATAAAGCATTAAATAGTGCAAGAATAAACAAAGATAAATATAAATCTAATATAGAAATAAAACTTACTGATGGTATTAATGGTATAGACATAAATAACAATGACTATATTGTAATAGCAGGTATGGGTACTACTACAATTAAACATATACTAGATAATAAAAAATTAAGTAATAATATAATAATATCTTCTAATAATCAAATATATGAATTAAGAGAGTATGTATGTAAGTTAGGCTATAAAATAATTGAAGAAAAATTTATAGAAGAAAATCAAAAACAATATGTAATAATCAAATTTGTTAAAGGTAAGAATAAATATTCTAATATAGATTTAAAATATGGCCCTATACTTAGAAATAATTTAATATATCTTACATATGAATTGAATAAATTATTTGATATTAAAGAAAAAATTAAAGATAGTAATTTTACTACAAAATTAAAAAATAAAATGAAATAAAAAA
>Ga0247608_10003359_pt1 | contig 18789 bp, 16 predicted proteins | sample 176DNAGHGlowgp2_FD_193490 | JGI IMG/M metagenome (GOLD analysis project Ga0247608, IMG submission 193490) | Sheep rumen microbial communities from Palmerston North, Manawatu-Wanganui, New Zealand - 1766 DNA GHGlow gp2 | ecosystem: Host-associated > Mammals > Digestive system > Stomach > Rumen ...
AGAAGCAATAAGAGGATTAACTGTCATATCAGTCTGAAATACCTTAGCAAGAGGAGCAATCTCGCCAGAGTTTTTTCCATAAATTACAATAGGTTTATAGCCAAGATCACGAACATATTTTTCACATGTTTCGATAGTATCAACAAAAGATGTAAATATGATAGTTTTCTTCTGAGCTTCATCAATCAGCTGTTTCAAATTAGCTTTTTGTAACATAGCAGAAGTCATTTCAATTCTTAGTTTTCCTAAGTATTGCCCTAATACCTCACCACGCACTTTTAAATGCAAATATTTGATAGCAGCTTTACTATGTCTGAACTTTTGAAGAAGGGGAGGAGGTAGTTGCTTTTCAACAACAGCTTTTTCATATTGATTCATCCATGTGACTTCAGTATCGCCTTGATTGAACTTACCTCTATCATGAATTAATCTATTTAAAATAACTTTATATTTTTTAAATTCAGGAGTACTAGCAATAGGAGACTTATTCAGATAGTCCATGCATTCATCAAATTCCTGACGATACTCAACCATATGATCTCTATGGAAGGTCATTCTGGATCTGATGTATTGTTCCATACCTTTCCTAACTTCTCTTACTGTATACTTCTGTCCATCAGGCAATTGTATCTTAATTGTAGAACGTCTCTTTTCAGGAAGATTTAGTACATCTTTCGTAACACGTTCCATGATGCAATGAATTCTAGCATTTAAAACATCAGTAGCAATCTTAACACTTGTTCCGAATGACATCTTAAAGATGTTAGCAGCTTCATCATCAAACATAGGATCCAAGATAGAAAGCATAGGAATCATTTCAATACCGCATGCTTTAATTGGAGTACCAGACATGAGAAGCATATCTGTTTTATCAGATTCTTTTGCCAGGTCAATTAACTTTCTTGTACGACTAGATTGCATACGTAAGAAGTTATGACTTTCATCTACAATGACACCCATGTTTGCTGTCTTAACACCTTGCATGGAATTCATCTTATCAATTGCATCATAATTAAAGATACAGAATCTTTGTCCATTAAATTCTTTATCTACACCAGCTACATAAATAGATTGCGGTTTCTTATAGAATCTCTCAAAGTGAGATTTCCATGTTTCAACCATCGTGTTCTTAGGACAAATTACAACAACACGCTCTTTGCCTAAAGCTTCCATTAACGCAACTGAAGTAATAGTCTTGCCAAGTCCTTGCGAGAAGGATAAAAGATAACCGCGAAGCTTATGACTATCTTTGTGATCAGCATACTCTCTAATAAATTTTTCTTGATGAGGATAGAGAGTACAATTCATATTAGAGAAAACTCTATTAATATCACAATTTGTTTTTGTAGAAGATGGTTCTCCTAACCATGTATCTTTTTGTAAACTATCAATAATGTTAGGAGCCATATTAAATTTATTTAATAAGAAAATAAGTTCAGGAATATAGAACTTATGAATTTTAATAATTCTTGTATTAGAGAACCATGCGTTAATACCAATTGATCTAACAATGGATACAAGGTTTTCTAATTTCTTAGAATTATAATATCTTTTTAAACGAGCAAAGAATGGATAAACAGGGAATCCTTTAATGATGTAATACTTTCCAGAATCAGTAATAGGAGATTCTGATTCAGTAGAAGAAACATCATGAATGGTAGGAATATATTCTAGTGCTTCTACACCAGCATATTTATCTTTCTTTACAGAATCTGCAAAAGCAGAATCGTATCTTCTATGCCACGTGATATGGATTTTAATCTTTTTATCAACAGGAAGTGGACTGTATGATACAAATAAGTAATCATTTTTCTGCTTAGGAGTAGAAAAATATAACTTATCAATACAATTTTCCTTTTTAGTGCAATAGATAAATCCGTCATTTTCTCCACTCGCTTCTTTCAAATCAGGATCATTATGAACGATTTCTACATGCTTTATAATTTCATTAGAATTAATTGCTTTTTCTAATTCAACAAAATGCTCTTTGTAGTCAGGCTTTTTGGAAGCATGGCCTTTCATAAATTGAGCACAATGCAAACTGGCTAACCCTAATGAACGAGTCATATAAACAACAGGTGCTTTAATTTCTTTGTTTGCTCTATTTTTACAGAAATGAACAGCAAGTTGCTTGATATCTAAATCTCTATGAGTTCCGTGATAAAGATACTCACCTAATTTATTTTTTACTTCATCAGGTAATTCTTCTTTATTCTGTAATCCTTCTGTTGCAACTTCAACAGGATGTTCAGCTAAATCACGAATCTCTCCATATACATCTAGTGCTCTTTCATTTTGCTCATCTTGAACACTGTAAGAAATTAGAGCAGAGTTATAGAGATCAGATGTGTGATGCATAACTGTTAATTCAGCTAAATAGAATACTAACGCAAATTCAGGCATTCTTGATGGATCCCAGTAATCAGGATAAGCAAACATGCTGGATCTACGAGTGGATTCTAATTTAGAAAGATAGTTACCAACATAATCGTCAACGATTAAATCGAATGAAGATTTTAATTCAACAGGACCATACTCTTTAACAATGTAAGGAGCATAATTAATAATCTGTTCTTCACTTAAAAGATTATTGTCATATTGTTCAATTACCTGTTGTATTCTAACATCATGAGCCCAATCTTCATTTGCATGATTATCAAAATAGAGCTGAGCTAACTTCTGTGTAAACACATTACAACGAACAATATATTTAACATAGAACTCATAAATAGAACGAGCAATAGGACCAAGTTGAGATCTATCGTACTGCTTTACTTCTATTGTAGAAGTAGCATTTGTGAATTCTTCTGAGGGAAGTTTAATTCTACTAAGAATCTGCTTATGTAAAGTGCTTCTTTCTGATTTTTCATTTTGGAAAAATTCAGTAACTTTGAATGCAGCATCTTTTTCCCAATCAGGGTGAACCGATTTAATTTCTGCATGACAACCAATATTAAGATAGTTTGTAATGTTTCTAGTAAGAGCTTCTGGAGATGATTGTAAACCTTCTTCAGATAACATTGTATCTAAGAAAGATTCCATTGCTGGTGCATCGGCTTTAAGATCTTCTTCAGCATTCTGCTTATCAGGTTCAACACTAGCAATTAAATGATGATCACATTGCGCTCTAACCTGATTATAAAATTCAATCATACATGTTCCGTCAAGAGGAGCTTTTTCAACAGCTCCAATTTTAACAGGATGATGGCATGAATTTGCGTGTGCTTTTGCAATATTTTTAACTAATACTCTTGGATCTTTTTCAGCCCAATTGTTATTTTTGAAATCACTCCAAGATCCTTCTAGCCACTTGTATAGTTTATCATTTGGATCTTGATAGATAACAGTCATATGTGTAGGAGTATTTTCCCAACCTTTATTGATATCAGCATACATGAATAACATCATGTGCTTAATATTCCATTGAGTTAAGAAATGATCTGACATTACAGCAGTATCGTAGCAAATACCAACAGGATGATGTAAAAGATAGCGATAAGTGGAAAGTCTCCATTTCGTATACGCATCACGATCAGAGTCTCTAACGCCGTACTTGACAGTTTTGTAGAACGCTTTTAGATCATCAATTGATTTAATATCTGTTATTTTCATTTGATCTGGTTTATATCCTTCTTCACCTGATTCTCTTCCTAAATCAGAAGTTCCAAGTTGTCCTTCACCAAAATGCTTAATAGCTAATTCAGAAGAAACACAAGTCCAATTAACTTCTACTTTTTCACGTTTGATATAATCGACATCACTATTAATAATGATCTCAACATCGCTGTTATGATACATGTGGCATTTGTCTTTGTATTTATCAAAGTCAACTGTGTAAATATACCCGACAGATTTTCCGTGAATAGATTTAATACCTCTAATATTCAATTCTATTGTAATATTTTGCGGCACTTTATAAAGTTCAGACACCGGTTTATTCCAGATATCGTAACCAAAGTTGCATTTTAAAACTCTTCTAGCAAACTGCTTTTCAACTGCACCAAGAACAGTATCTTTATCAATAATAAAGCAATACGCTAATGCTTTACAAGGAGTAACAAACACACTACCTTGTGCATCTGCAGTTGTAGAAGCTGATGCAGTGAGTTTATCTAGTTTTCTCGGAGATCCGTGATAAACAAGATTATTCTTTATATTTGCAGTAAAAGCTTCATTAGATTCTTTTGATGCATTGTAAGTGACACCACATTTTTTAAGATTATATTCAAGTACAACATGCACTTTAATTTCTTCCGTTTTAACAGGATGTATTTCTGGAACATAACTTAAAACTTCAGCATCACAAGTCCATCTCGGATTATCACTGCAATCTTTTAAAGCTTCTTCAGCTTTAACTGTATACAAATAACCTGTTATATCTTTTTCGATAGTTCCGAGTTCTTTTACATTGTGATAAATATGAACTTCTTTGATTGCTTTATAACGATCAGTAGAATTCTTAAACCATTCACTGATTCTCCAATTACAATTTTTATAACCTTTTTTCAATTGTTCAAAAGGAACAATGAACATCGATGCTGTACTTTTAAACGGAGAAAGAGATAATGCAGCTTTTCCTTTAACATCTTTTTGTGGCTGAGGTTTTAAAACAGTAAATTTATATGACGATCCATGATAAAGATATCCGTTTTTAATTGCTTTTTCAGCCAAAGCTTCATTTGAATACTTCGAATCTGGTTCTATCTCAAATTGAGGACGGTACATTTCTGGTTTTAAGAAATGATGGAATTCATGCATACTAACACCATACTTAGGATATTTCGTTATTCTTGATATAAAGTTTGTATAGTGACTAGCATTCGCCATCGCTTTACCGATATTTTTTACTAACGTAACAGGATCAGATTCTGACCAATTATTACCTATAAAGGATCCCCAGGATCCTTCTAGCCATTTCCAATTATTTCCATCTTTATAAATCACAAATGTGTGCGTTGGATCGCTATCGTAGTCATCACTAAGCGATCTTTTTGTTCCACCAAAGAAAAACTGATGTTGAATACCCCATTTAGTCAAAAAGTGATGAGACATCATCGCAGTATCATAACAGATACCACAGCGATACTTTAACACTTGTTCTGGAGTGAGAAGTTTCCAATTTTCATCAAAATCTTTTCCGGTAGTGCTATTGTGCGTCTCTCTCCAATACCGATCTGCTTTCCAATCAACTAAACCGTAACGACATTCCTTGTAGAAAGCCTTGAGATCATCAACGGATTTGATATTATTCATAGTCCATATTTTGACCTGCTTTGCTGCTTCCTCACTATAATCTTCATTAGAAGAACGAGAATACATTAGATACTTAGGCGGGATCACACCATCTTTCGTAATGATGAGATAATGTTCCGTTTTAACAAACAAGAGTTTAGGATTAGATCCATCCCATACCAGTTTCTCGTTCCAGTCCGGATGATCAACAGGAATCCACTCGAGCTGTCTTGTGTTAGGTTCCCATTTAAGATTCTCAGCATAGCACGCAGTGATGATTCCATCTTTCTTCAGTTCGTCGAATGATTTAATCGTAACACATCTATGAGAATCTCTAAACGCTAAAATAGCAGGAGGAGCGTTATCAGGAATAGGTTGAGTGAAAACACAAACACCTTTAGTTCTACCAGGAATGGTTTTCTCTAACCATTTCAACACATCTTCTTTCTTGGTAGATCCAGCTCTACCACAATATTTCTTCCATTCGTCTCCATCTAACGTGGAAATTGTTCTTATACCCTGCACACCGATTTCGGCGTTCTTAGGGACATAGGTGTAAAGGGACGGCATAAGCCAACTCCTTTCTTTATATATTAATGTATAGCAAAATTCATAGGATGTTTGGGTAAAAAAGAAAAAGAGGAGGAGTTCATATGAACTCCTCCTCTATTATTTGCATACTTATTCTCCTGTTATTGCATCGCGGCCTAATTTAGCATATACCATCGATTTGATGTTTTTGTTAAAAGGCATTAAAAAGCTAAGACCTTTGTCGTTGAGCTTTGCTTTAAGCCTAGATCTTCTATCATCATCAATAGTGACTCTGCTGTTATGTGCTGTTATGGGATACAGGTTACACCAGCTTCGATATGTTTCTTGAATTTGTACAGCCCACCATTACCAATTGTTTCTTTCATTCGATTTGCATGCTTGATAGAGTAGCCTCTAATTTGCTTGTTGAGCTGCTTGTTCATGCTCTTGACTCTACCATCACGTGATGCATCAAATTCGTGTTTAAGGGTAGAGGAAAATCCTGTGTGATTAAGTGCCTTCATTTCTGAAATACTCCTTGCCAATAAGTTCCGTTATTCATATTAGCTATACGAGATGCTTGTTCTTTTTCTGCAGCATATCGGCTAACAGTGTTTCGTAATTCAGTAATAGTATCAGCTTGTTTGTAAATACGATGTTCGAGCTCCCTGTTTTTCTCTTTAAGCTCTTCGTTCTCACGTTCAAGTTCTTCGTTTTTCTCTTCAAGTTCTTTGAGTTTATCAATTTTGTCTTGCCAAATGTTCCCCATGGTTGCTCTCCTTAGATTTTTCAGAAGTCTTTAGGCTAAGTTGTTATGAAAGTAATATATATGTAAAATCACCACGAGGGATTTTCCCTCGTGGTGATAAATCAGGTATTTTATTTTATCATGAATTATTTTTCAAGATCATACTTACCAGGAACTTTAACCTGTTTGACAGTTTTCTGAATGGCACTGACAACTTTCGGTCCAATGCGCATAAGAACTCTAGCACTACGCATAATCTTCTGCTGGAAATTAACAGCATTAGCATAGTCAGGATCAGCTACCTTCTTAGCAGCATCTTTGTAGAGTGCATCAACTTCATTAACAGCCTTGTTAACTGCATCGCAAGTTTTGGCTGCAACAGCGCACCACTCTTTAAGTTCAGCTCTGGTTGTGATAATGGTAGGATCATCGCTATCACCTTGACCACCAGTTGGTCCAAGTTTAGCACTGCGTGCCATAGCACTAGCGTTTGACTTGACATCTTTGTAGTTACCACTCTTGACTGCGCGAACGGCGTTCTGAGCAAATGTCTGGATACCGCCAAGTTCATCTTTGTCGAGAGCAGGTTTAAGCTTGAACGATCCGTCAGCCTTTTTAACGAATACATTTGCAAACTTCTTCAGAGAATTTTTGATCCACTTCCAAGCATCTTTCCAGAATTTGATGAATCTTTCCCAAGCACTAAGCTCCTTCTTCTCAAGTTCTTCGACTGACACATGGATGTTCTCAACCGATGCATTGAGTAATGTGGAGGCAAATGCCATAGATTCAGTAGAAGCTTTCGCTTTTACTACAATTTCACAAACGTTTCTGTAGTCAATAAACGCTTGATACGCTTCTTGGAATTCAATCTGAGAAGCTAAGACATCTGATAAAGTAACATTGTTGTTATCTTCAGTAGTCTGAAGATTTTCTAAACCTAGGTTTAAAGCCATAATTAAGCTCCTTAAAATTTTAAGTTATATTTGTAATATAAGGCTCAGCATGCATATAATAACTAATAGTAATATAAAGTAAATATATATCATTTAATTAAAAATAAAGTCATAATGATAAATTAAGTTCAATACCTTTAAATGCAGGAAGAATAGCTTTAGAGAACATGTAATCAGATCCATTACTATTTACTTCATCCACAAGTTTTTTGAAAATTCCATAATGATCATTTACTGTAGTTGTTGAACCAGAGATACTGTGTAAAACCGTTGGTACAGCATAATCATCATAAGCAATAATTTTGCCCATAAGGAAATTCAAAGCTAATGCGAATAGTTTCGATTTAGGTTCTTCTGTTTCTTCTATTACATAAACGATAAATTGTAAACTACTCATAACGGTATTTAGCCATTTAGTAGCTTCAGCATTTGTAGATCCTACATGGTATTTATCCATATCTAATCCGTATAAAACGCGAAGTTGTTCATTTAATAATAAAAGAGCAGTTGCTGGATCATGATCCCTGCATGCGTCTAAAATACGGTCTGTTGGAAAATTAACAACTTCAGCTAATGCATATCCCAATCCATTATGTAAAATATAGGAATCAAATAACTGAATAAGTTTTTCTCTTAATGTGATTCTATTACATGGCCATACTTGAAGCAGTGTAATGAGAATAGGAAAACGAATTAGATTATCATTTTCAAAAATAGAATTCACAATATCATCAGGCTCTTTATCTTTGATTTTATTTAAAAAATCAAGATACTGTGGAGGAATTGTGTAATCCTTCGTTTGAAGAATTTGATGCATTCCTTCTTTGTATTTCTGTTGAGGACACTCTTTGAGTAAAGCCTGTTTTTGTTCTATCTGCTTTTTTAAAGCTTCCAGTTCTGCTAGAGTTTCTGGTAACTTCTCCATGCTTATTTCCTTTCTGTTCTAATTTGATGTAATATTTGTTATAATTTGAAAAGATCTCTGGTAATTGTAAGATTTGCTTTTGCTTAGGGAACAAAACACTTTGCACAATTTCCATACCTTTTGTTCCAGCATCATGAAGATAGTGTTTAAATCTAGCAGTATCGTGTCTCATGAATGCATCATGATTATTAATCAAAGAATAAATTGAGAGCTTTTCATATTTAATCTTTTTCCAATAACAGGAACTCATAAGAGTAGATAATTTATATTTGGTATTATCTGATAATGTATGTCTCCATGATTTAGGATCGAGCTTAAGATATCCACGAAGACGATTTGCTACATTACCTTGTCTTGGAAGTTCACGAAGGCATTTTGTATTTTTATCATGGATAGCCCAGTAGATAGAATTAAAAATAACAGTACGTAAAGGAAGATTTGTTTTATAATTTAAAAACGAAACAGCGAGTTTCCATCGATTGAGTTTAATTAAACCTTTGTAAAATGAAATACGCTGATTAGAGTGAATATGTTTTGCTTCAGCGATATACTGAATAACTGGTGTAACCCATTCTGGTTTATTCAATCCCTTTTCATCTGCAATATAAAACAGAATAATAGCTGTACTTTTGAAATTTTCTTTTAAACTTTTTTCGATATGATTGAAAAAACCGTATGTATCAATCATATTTTTCTCTACCATAAATTTTAAACAATGATAAAGGTTCTCCACTTGTGACGGTTTTGATTCCGTTTCTTTTTTGTTTTCTAACATGAGTGTTTTCTCCTGATTAAATAATGTTAAAATAATTGAGTATTTTTAGAATAATGAAAAATGAAAATGATCCTATTAAAACTGATGCTATCATCTCATATATATTTGGATCTTTACTATAATCATCCATATTTTAATCTCCTACATGAAATGATGATATTACAATAAAAATGATACCTGGTGCTAGATAGCACCAGGTACCACCAAGGAGAATACAGAACTATAATATTTTGTATTGATAAGAGGCAGAAAGGAAAAGAAGTCTCACCACGACGATATTACAGTTCTTTAGTAAAATGTAAGGAGATTTGTATCAACAGATCAGTTACTTGAAACTGATCTTCAGACTCAAAGTCACCTTAATTTAATCATTAACCCAAAACACTAATAACCCATTAGTTTCCTTCTAACGCTTTAACTCTACGTTTTAAATCTAACACTGTTTCGATTAAATGCCTATAAATAGCATTACCACCGAATGCGTGATACGATATTCTAAAATAAGGATTATCGTTAAGATCTAACGTATTTACCAAATCTTGTGTAAGGAAAATATAGTTATATACACCATATTTAGAAGATGATGATTGTGTACGACCAAAATCTAATCCTCTTACTTGATAATCAGAATCACGAACCAACTCTCTTTCACCTCTAGCACTACTTAAGATAATAGTAAGATGTTTTGTTGGCATTGCATTCGCATTAGATTCTTGATGTGTAGCTGGGTTAGCTTCACCCGTATCAGGATCAACATCACTTACATAAGAAGTTAAAGGATAATTATCATAGTAAAATGCACCGTAAAATGGTGTAAGTATTAATCTTTGATCACTCTGATTTAATGAAACAATAGGATGTATTTCATCCGTGATCCAATTTGAAGATTTTTCTCCAGTAAGATCCTCAGGTAACCATAAAACATCAGTAGGTGTATAATCATTTGGTAGAGTAGATATATCAGCCATTTTCGTTAACCTCTCTTAATAATTTTTCATATACATCTACTTTTCCCTTAAGTTCGAGATAATCTTTATGAAGTTGATTATATTTATCAAAGAACAGAGTTTGATAATACTGACTACTGTCTTCTTTCATAAAGTTATCACTATATTCTTTACGAACTTTATTGAGCCATTCATAATACTCATCAGGAATGTAGACTTTATCATACGATGCCATCTGCGCTGTAGATGGGATACCAAACTTAGCTCTCATTAACATATTAACATTCGTAATGATATCTGTTAAAACTTCAGGATCACTAAAAATACCAATATCAATAATGAGATGATAACGGTCATATGCTGAAACATTTCCATCTGGTATACCATCTATGATTCCGAGAGGTACATAGAGTACACGTGTTTCAACAACAGGATCGACTAACTTATACCAGATATCATCATTCATCCATTTCTTACGATCTGCTTCAAATAATTCAGGTGTAAGATTCAGAGGAAGATATAGATTCTGGTAAATGTCAACGCCAGACAGCACAAGATTGTAGTATGTTGTAATATTTTCAACACGGAAAATGCCTCTTGTAATATCGCTATCGTTTTCACCTTTTTTATCTTCACTGTATCTACCTGTTAGCTCAAAATCTTGCTCAGAAGGAGGAAGATAACCAAGGTAACGGAAATCGTTAATAAAAGCAAAACGATAAACCTGCCCTACTTCTATTTTAGGAGTAGAATAGCGATCATGCATCTTAATTTCAATCTCTTCAACTTCACTAATAGTGTGTGTTGTACCAGAGATAATTGTTCCTGTAAGATTATCAATTGATTCCTGTTCTGTTAATACTGTTACACCATTCTGAATATAGAAGTTAGAATATACTTTTCCTTCAATAGTCTCTTTTGGTATAGTGGATTCAATATAAACAGTAGGAATATATGTTCCATCAACTTTTGTATAATAGATTTTACTTCCATTATCATGTGAAACAAAGAATTTATCTGTTGTTAATACAAAATTCATGCCATCGTATTCGTAGAATACACCTGGATCTATTTTATTACCTAACACGATTTGCTTAACACGGTAATAATTAGATCCTGTATAGCAAGGACTAGTTGTATCTTCATTATGATAATAATAATCTTTTGTTACATGAAATGTACTATCTGGAGCTACCACATAATTTGGCTCAGGACCAGATACTACAGGATCTCTATGTGTCCATTGAGGTTCTGTACTACGTAGTACCCTTAGCACTTGAGTATGATCAGCATATGCCGTAGAAGCCCAACTAACTACATCCCATGGATTTTCAGCAGTTGAAGTTTCATCCGAGTGATCTTCTGAGAAATAAATCGTACCTGTGATAATATCAGCTAATTTCCATCCAGATATAATAGATGGATTATTTTGATCTGGTGGCTGATAATAAATAACACTAGGTCCTTGATTTCTCCAGATACGGTTATAACCAACTTGAGTAGGATTACTTAAATAAAAAGTACCTGACAGGTTGGTTATAACTGGTGCTCCAGAGATTTGAATAGTTTGATTTTCTGCCATAAGTTACATTATCCTTCAACAGAGAATAATTCGTTATACGAACTACGTCTAATTACGAAAAAGTCCACACTACTATCTTCACTTAAGATAACAAAATTGTAGCATTTAAGATCTCTTCCGCCAACATTTTTAATCGTTTCTGTAATAGCAAATTGAGAATTTCTAATACCAGATTTGTTGCCTGATAATTCAGATGTCACAACAGCAGCTAATCTCATATTTAACTGTTTTTCACTATATGTCATAGATTCCCAATAATCACTCGCTGTGGAGATTGCTTGATATCTAGCAAAATTTGCAAGTTCACTCAGTGCATATGGTTCTGACTCTTGTGAGTCTTTTTCGGGAATTGCTAAAGCATGCATATTGAATCCAGCAATATTAAGTGTAGTAGTTTTATTACTTGATAAATTACTTTGTGATGTTGTTGATCCGCCAATTATTGTATTAAGGCATGCATTAAATTTTGATAATGGTACAATATTTTTGCAAATAGTGTAATCAATATCGGAAGCAGATTCGTCTGCATTGTACACTTCTCTCGTATCATAAAGAGGGACTATAATGTATGTAGCAGAAGCTGATAGTGAGGGAATAATGGTACTAATATCTATATCTTCATACTCTGGAGTAGAGAAAAAATCAATAACAGCTTGACGCATTTCTTCTTTACTAGGGGTACGCCCTCTATATAAACATGTAATTGTCATATCTGTAGCATCTCCATTTAATTCACCATCAAACGGAAGAATTAAGGTTGATGCACCAGTATAATTTTCTTTTAGTAAAATATCAGGAATGGATGTTGATGTTGATACGGTATTGCTTAATGTATCACCGACATACATAGATGCTTTAGCAATAGCATCATTGATCGAACTACCAAATTTATCTCCACCTGCAATGATTGCAGGATCTACAGGGAATACGAGTTTTCTAATTGTGCAAGCACCATATAAATTCAGTAATGTTTCAGGATCAAAGAAAATTCTGAATGTAGTTTTTACAGGTTCTGGATTAGAATTACCCTGAGTTGGATCAATCTGTTTAGCTGCAAACAAGAAATCAAATTCAAAATACTTCGGAAAATAAACAGGTTTCGTTGTCGATAACGTAGAACTTGCTGCAGAATAATTTTTAGTAGTTACTTTTCTACTACTAGCAGATTGAAGCTTGACTTTTGATGCATACCTATTATTTGCAGAATCACGATAATTAGCTTCATCAAAATCATTCATTCTTAGAGAGCCTACAACATATCCATATTTTTTAGATGTATTACTTGTTACACCATTTATAGTAGTTGTAAAAGTTCTACTTTGAGATTCTGCTTTATAACTAGCTAATTTTGCTTCAATAGCTGATTTTGCAGGATAAGTATAAGCATCATAAGCAACGTTATAAATGTGCATATGAGCGCATGTTTCAATAACGTTAAATAAAAGAGTAAATTCTTCGTTGCTGATATCTTCATTTAAGATCTTATCAGCTGGATTTACAATATCACCATTTTTCTCATAATTGAGAGTAGGATCATAATGCAAGCACATTTGACCATATGCTTGATAATTAGATATCGATGAACCAGTTTCAGAACCATCTTCGCATTTAAATAAACCTTGTAAACGATTATTTTTTACTAACTGGTTTTCATCGATAGATGTACGAGGATCTATGATTAATCCTGGTGATTCATTCTTAGATAAATCAATATTAAATACAGACATCACACGATCTGTAACTTGCCCAGCTCCTGAGCCATTCGAAAGAAATTGACCGTATGTTGTACTATTTCCTGCATCAGAAAATGCGAGTAATGCAGTATCAGATAAGTAACAATATAACATAAACTTCTCCTTATTTTGAAGAGTTTTTAGACAGCATAAAATGTTTGAAAACCAAAAAAAGAACCACAGGATTATCCTGTGGTTCTCTTTGCTCAAGCGCTAATGGCTTTTACAATCTGTACAACCAGCTTAGCAGCCAGTACACCAACAGAAACGCCAATAGCTATTTCAGTAATACGAACAGCGCTAATTTCGTCTTCCATAAAACACCTCCTGGTATGTATTAATATGGTTTATTTCAATAAAGAAATATATATGTATAATAATTTGAAAATCAGTGTAGGTCATTACGACCTACACTGATATAGATTAGAATTTTTCATGATATTCTTTTTCAGGATCTTCTTCATCCGTATCTTTAGCAGCTACAATAGATTCTGCTTTTTTAGCATACCATTGTAACTCTTTTAAAAAACTATTTTGCATAGATTTCATCCATTTTGTATCTTGACCAACGATAGCAGACTCAAATACAGCAATTAACGATTCTGTTACTGCAACTTTATTCTTAACAAATTTTGTAGAAAAATTTTGATCTTGCAGTCTATTCATAATCTGCCTAATTTTATAACATTGACCTTTTCTCAATTCATTTAATTTTCCGCTTAATGCGCTGTGAATTTCATCAAACTTATTTATAATATCTGTGAGATCTTGTTTTTTATGAATACCGAAATCTTTTAATTTCCCATTAGCTACTTTTGGTGGTTTTTGCATGGAGAAATTGGAATCAATCTGACCTTGTGATAATTGTAATTTATTAAATGCTTCAATATACATAGCACGTATTTTATCAATTCTTCCAGAAGGAACTGATTGTCCTAAGTTAGGAATATTTGTATTGATATGTTTTTCAATAATTTGTGATCCTAACTCTAATGCTTTAAGGGGTACTATATAATTGTAATGATAAGCTTGAAGAGATGGCAACTTAGCTGAAATTTTGTTGATTAAAGATACACATTTTTTAAATCCTGGTTGATAACCATGAATTAAAAATTTTAAAACTTTTCCAACAACGTCAAGACACCATTTGAAACAAGAATATAGTATCCTTATGAATCCCTTAGCAATTGATGCAACAGAACCAGAACCTTCTTCACTCAAATCTTCCATAGATGTAGAGGTTGGATTACATTTTTCAATCTGACTTATTATTTTAACAAAATTGTATAAATCGGAAGTTAAGTCAGCTTGCTGACGTATTGCTGCAATTTGATAATTATAAAAATCAGTATTAAGAGTTAGCATAATTCAATACCTTATGTTAAAGTTAAACTTCATCATAAGATATTACGCAAGACCAACCCTATTTAAAACAGGAGTTAATGCATCTCTGATTTGATCAGCAATGAATTTAATTTGCGGATGTGCGTTACTATCACATCTGAGATTTAAGAAATGCTTCCATGCGTCATATGTTCCTGTTACAATCATTTCAGTTTTAAGAGCACCAGGAAGAATCATACGTGCAACTTGTGGCTGAACTTTATTACCTATTAAATAATTATAATTAAGTTCAGATTGAAAACAAGCAGAGAAGAACATCATAGATTCTGGAGTTACCAGATAATTTGTTTCATCATCTTCTGATTTATTAATTTCTTTGATGACCTCTTCAGACCAAGCATAAGGACGAGGAATTGTAAATACCATTCCTTTTTTCTGATAGTTGCAATAACGAGTTGATTCAACAGAAAAACTCAAAGAACGATGTCTAGCAAATTCTTGAAGAACATCACGCGTTGTGATGATATGGAATGTAGCATAATCTTCAGCTTCGCCAAGTACTTCACAAGTAGTTTCACAATATCTAAAAGAAACATAATGCTTAATACTATCTGCTGTTTCTTTTAATCTTGCAGCATCGTCTTCTGAAAAAATAATAGGATAAGCTTTTGCTAATGCTTCAGCAACTTTTGCTTGGATAAGAATAAATCCTCTATCATTAGATTTGTATTTGATAAATTCTTGCAATGATCTGAAGTTAGCAGTAATAATGCAATTGCCAGCAGAATTGAATCTGATAAAACTAGTTTGCCTATCTTCTTGCCAATCTCTTAAACATTCAAAAGATAACATATCAAGTTGAAGTCTGACTCTTGCATGTTCAAGAGGTGACCAATGCGGGTTGCCTTCAGTATGATGAATCAATCCTGCCAAGAATTTTTCAGAACCTTCCTTAATGTGATGTTCTGATTTGTAGCAAATACGATAGCAACGTTCAATCTTTTTTACAAGATCTTTTTCCATAAACAATGTTGCAGACGGTTCGATTAGTTGCATAGTAAATCTCCTTAAAATAAATAAAAAATAAACTGTGCTGTCATTATGACAGCACAGTTGAGAAAGAAGTTTCTTTCTGTACGGCTGCAGAAAGATGCGAGTATTATACAAGTATGGTTCGCATCCATAGATTGTACTAACCGCAATTATTTTTAACTGCCGTGGTTAACCCACACCATGATAGTTAGAAATAATCATACTCTTTAATCATCCATACACAATATCAATATAACTTTCAAAACCCATCAATTCGCAAACCCAGTTTTGAAAGGCACACTAATAAGTGCCCGCTCAGTATGAATGATCTTGCTAGATTAGATCCTAGCCTGATAGTCAAGAACTGAACCCATAAGTTCCCGACCTTCGCCACACCCCGTTGACGAACATATTGTTATATAAAGGTTGTATAGCATGTACTATTAATCAAGATATCCGTTCTTGTATAATAGCCAAACAGTATAAGATATAATTCCTACAGCTAAAATAGCTGCAGTGATAACAGCAGTGCTTTTAAAAGCTTCTAACCACTTATTTGGTTTCTTTTGTCCTGGGTACTCGTACCGCATAATGAATCCTCCATATAGTTTATGATGGTGTTAACCACACCCATAAGATATAGGAAGATAATAAGCGGGATAGCGATAATCATCATAATCATACCTAGTATGTATAGAATAATACGTATTCCTGGATTGATTTTCATGGTAAACTCGTTTCGTAATAGTTTTGTGATAGTCGTCTTTGTATTTCTTGTCTAGATCTTCTATGATGTACTTGTTGTGTAATATACGTATTCACAAGTTCAATGTATCTTGGGGTTGTTCCATCTGGTAATCTTCTTAATCGACCTAGCATTTGTTCTGTCAATGTGGGAGAGCCAAATGAAATAGTATTTATAACAACATAAAGTTGCTTGATATCAGTTCCAGTACCGGCTTTCTTATAATTAGAGATAATAATCTCATAATCATTATAAGCCATTTTCTTTGAATCACCTATATATACACCAACTTTTCTATTTGGATATTGACGAGTTAAGTAAGTCTTAGCTGCCATAATCAAATTGATAGTTGAAAAGAATATCAATAACCTTTGCCCTTTCGCACAACGGTTTTCATAATGACTATTAATAATAGGAAACAAAACTGTATTAAAAAACCAATCCATTTTATTTGGTCTTTTAAAGAAATATTTTTCATAGCCAACGTGACTATATCCTCTCATTTTGGTGTAGCATTTAGGCGGTACATAATGTTGATAACTGTAAGAATAAATATCAATGTATTTGTCTCTTTTACTTGCACCATAGCGAATATCGACAGGATAGATTTTATTAAAAATCTTTCTTGTTTGTGAATTGCTTGATGTGAAAGTAGCAGTAAGATAAACACTATTTCTAATATTGCTATGGAGATCGATGTGAGTATTTGCTTTGAAATTCAAATGACATTCATCAACAACTTTTGTATCGATCCCAAAGTACTCAATAAACTTCTCATAAGTTGGAAGATCTTTATAATTCTCCTCACGATTGACATAACGTCTAAGTGTTTCGAGAGAAAAGATTATGACACTAGGTTTTCGTTCCTCTTCAATCAATTTCATGAGAGAATGAATACCCTGTATAATTACTACATCGTCTTTTGCAGTAGTAAAATCCTTAAAAGCTTTATACCACTGATCAGTCAATCCGGATGTAACGATCATAGCAGCTTTTTGCCTTTTTACAATAGCTGCAATTGTAACTACAGTTTTACCTCCACCAGTCATAAGACTTAATCCTTTATTATAAGGAATATCTCCTGCTAAATAATCAATAGCAGCAACTTGTTCTGGTCTTGGACTGAAGTTCTTTTTCATCTTTAAATGAATTGTACGTCCTTTTACTAAAGGTTCTTCTCTAGTTTCATAGACTGCATTTAATCCATTCAAATGATCGATTACATCTTGGGTATAGGCTGCTGGGATATAGAACGCCCCAGCAACCTTACCATAGTAATAATAGCGATTCATAAGAGTATACTTATGAAACCTTTTATCCCATTCATAATCTGATAAAACCTCACGAAACAAATTTCTGAAATATTGAAAATAAGGATGATCTTGACTTATCTGAAGTTTTGTTCTAGTAGAACCTTTTATCAGATTAATGTCAGCCATAATTACTCAATCGATTTCATTAAAGATGCTCTGGCTTCAAAATCAGCTCTTGTCTTACTTAATAATTCCTGTAAAGAATTATAAGCAGGTGTAAAGGTAGCATCATAGTCATGATTGCGTGTATCCCATGCACGGAATACAGTACACTTCCACTTACCATTCTCCCAACGAATGTTGATGCAAGTATTAGCATATTCTGTACTTCTTTTAAAGAAGTTTACATAATTTTGAGTTGCTGCATCTACAGTAAATCCTTTATTACGAAGATAGTCAAAATCTTCTTGAGTACATGTACCCTCAGGAGGTTTATTGAAAGCAAGTACATTTGTGATAGTCGGCTGTTTTATGATTTGTTTTGTTGCCATGATGTAATTCCTTATAGGTTGTGATATGCATGAGGCGGATTAATAACTTGAATATCAACATCTTCTAATTCAGAAAGATGTTTCCTAATTAGATCTCTAACCTTATCCCAACGTAATTTTCCACATCCACATCCTAAATGTGGAATTGCAATAGATTTGATGTTATGCTTTTTGATCTGATATTTCAGATCTTCAAGTCCTTTATCAATGTACTCTAATGTACTATCATTTCTCCAATGATCTTTGGTAGGGAAATGAATTACATATTTAGTCTCATCATCATCTACTAAAGTTACAAGATTTTTACCTATTTTCATTTTTTCAAGAGTACATGCTCGTTTGTATGTGAGTGCACTATTATAAAATCGGTAACTAAAAGCTAACGCTAATCCTGCTCCCATTACACCTACACAGTTAACAGGGTTAACAAGTGCT
>Ga0247608_10003361_pt1 | contig 18762 bp, 10 predicted proteins | sample 176DNAGHGlowgp2_FD_193490 | JGI IMG/M metagenome (GOLD analysis project Ga0247608, IMG submission 193490) | Sheep rumen microbial communities from Palmerston North, Manawatu-Wanganui, New Zealand - 1766 DNA GHGlow gp2 | ecosystem: Host-associated > Mammals > Digestive system > Stomach > Rumen ...
TGTGCCCTATTTCCGCAATAAGGATCATCAGTTGATGATGATGCTCCGTGGACAGCTGACAAAGGGTACTAACACAACGCAGAACACTAGTAAGTATGGTCTGCCTTCTGGTTCTATCATTTCTGCCAGTGCTCCTGGTATCATTGGTGATTTCAGTTCTTATCCTGGCCAGTGGCGCAGTGTCTATTTCACTTACTCAGCCCACTATGCTTATAAGGGTCGTTACGTGGTTGACTTCTCCGTACGCCGAGATGGTAGTACCAAGTTCGGTCCCGATCAGCGTTGGGGTAACTTCCCAGCCTTGTCAGGAAAATGGATTATCAGTGATGAGCCTTGGTTCAAGCAAGGTTTGCCGTTTATCAGCACATTTGCTCTCCGACCAGGTTGGGGTATCGTAGGTAACCAGCCAGGCTCAGAAGGTCTTTTCTACAGCAAGTACTCAGGCGGTAATGGCTATCTGAATGAAAGCACCGTCCATCAGAGCAATGTACAGCTGAAGAACCTGAAATGGGAACAGAAAGAAACCTTCAACATTGGTGTTGACTTCGGTTTCTGGAATGATCGTATTACTGGTAACTTCGAAATCTACAAGCAGAAGACGACTGACCTGCTGATGGCCAATCGCGCCCTTCCTTCCAGTTCCGGTTTCTCATCATTGTCATACCAGAATGTGGGATCGATGGAAAACATCGGTTGGGAGTTCAATATCAATGGTAATCGTATCATTAAGGCTGGCAAGTTCTCTGTAGACTTTAATATCACATTTGCAAACAACCGTAACAAGTTGGTAGAGATGGACGAAACCGTCCTGGCTTCACTTAACAGCGACTTTAACCGTCAGAACGGCAGCTATCTCTCACGCGTGGAGTTGGATCGTCCTTTGGGTGGTATCTATGGCTTCCGCTACAAAGGTGTATACCAGTACAGCAAGTACTCAGAAGAGGAGATTCCTGGCGTCAGCGGTCCTAACGCTCCTGTTGCACGTGATGCTGATGGTAATGTGCTTCTCGACAATTACGGACGTACCAAACCGATGATGTTCTGCTATGATGGTGTAGAGGATGAGGACAAGGAATTCAAGGGTGGTGATGCCATCTACGAAGACGTTAACCATGATGGACAGATCAATGAACTTGATATTGTCTACCTCGGTTCTTCACTGCCTAAGTTCACTGGTGGTTTCGGTATCAAGCTACACTATGGAAAGTGGACGCTCAACAGCCAGTTCAACTTCCGTTATGGCAACAAGATTATCAACCGTGCTCGCATGTTGGCTGAAAACATGTACTCTAACAACAACCAGAGTCGTGCCGTACTGTGGCGCTGGCGTGTAGAAGGTGATGTAGCACCGATTCCCCGTGCCCTTTATAACTATGGTTACAACTGGTTGGGTAGTGATCGCTTCGTAGAGGACGGCTCGTTCCTCCGTTTGAACTATATGCAGCTGAGCTATGCTCTGGATCAGAAAGTGCTTAAGAAGATTGGTTTACAACAACTCAACTTCTACGTCTCTGCCAACATCCTATTCTGTCTGACGAAGTATAGCGGTGCTGACCCAGAGGTTGGTTATGGCGGCTTCGGTGTCGTTACAGACTCTGGTCAGACACCTCGCGCAAGGTCGTTTACGGCAGGTTTAACCCTTTCATTCTAATTAAAAGGTAAAAAAGTAAAAAACAAAAAAGTAAAAATATGAAAACTACAATTATATATAAGGTAAGGAAGATGGCTAAAGGCTTTTTACCCTTTTACCTTTTTACCCTTTTACCTTTATTCTCTAGCTGTTCCGACTTCCTCGATGTACTGCCTTTGAATGATGTGGTGCTCGAGAACTACTGGACTAAGAAAAGCGATGTGACCAGTGAACTGATGGGTTGCTATGAGGACCTGCAGTCTGAGGACTGTGTCACACGAATGGGACTCTGGGGAGAGGTACGTTCCGACAATATGAAATTAGGTGTATCCGCCTCTCAGGACTTGCAACAATTGGTCAAGGAGAATATCCTACCTAGCAACTCTTACTGCAATTGGGCCTCTTTCTATAAGGCCATAAACAGTTGTAATATTGTTATCCACTATGCACCGGAAGTGCAGGAGCTGGACCCGAACTACACACTCTCTGAGATGAAAGCCAACATAGCTGAGGCTACGTTCATCCGCTCGTTGTGCTATTTCTATCTGATCCGCGCTTTCCGCGATGTGCCTTTCACCCGTGAGCCCAGTATCGACGATACTAAGGAATACAGGGTGCCTGCCGATTCGTTTAATGTAGTGCTCGACAACCTCATTGCCGACATGGAGGCTGTGAAGGATGATGCACAGCTCTATTTCCGCAAGCCCAATCCAGATAAATCGCAAGAGCCTGATGAGATTTGGAATACGGCACGTGTCACGCGTCCCGCCATGTATGCTTTGTTAGCCGATCTCTATCTGTGGAAGGGTAACTGGCAGAAATGTGTTGACTGCTGTGATTATGTTATCGAGTTCAAGCAGAATGAGTATGAAAATCTCTTGAAGCGCAGACTTCAGAATGACGTGTATCTTTTCAACGATATTCCATTGCTTTTAGAGAAGAGACAGGGCTCTCCAAGTGCCGGAGCAGCCTATAATGCCATCTTTGGTAGTGGGAATTCTTTTGAGAGTTTGTTCGAGATAACTTATGATAGAGAACTCAATAACAAAGAAAAGAACCGAAACAACTATATTGCCAACCACTATTATGGTCGTAGCGACAATATCCAGTCAAACGGTCGTTTAGCAGCTGTCGATGAGTTCTATGAAGGTCTGCCTACCACGAGTACGGAACTCTTTAACAAAGCAGACTATCGTGCCTACGAGTGCATCTATCAGGTAGGAACCACGCAGTTCTTTATTGCCAAGTATGGTGCTGAGTTTGTAGGACTCGACAATTCGAAAAGTGATTGGAAGCCATCGTATAGCTGGCGTGACCAAGCTTATGCTCACTGGATTATTTACCGTCTGACTGATGTCATGCTGATGAAGGCAGCGGCTCTCATTGAACAAGGTGACAGCTATTTTGAGGATGCTTTCTCATTGATCAATGCCGTCAGCAGACGTGCCGTCAACTCTTTGACACCAGGTACGGGCGAGGTACTGAAATATGATGATTATAAGGATTCCAAGGAGAATATGGAAAAACTTGTCATGGAAGAGCGTCATCGCGAACTGATGTTCGAGGGAAAGCGTTGGTTTGACTTGGTACGTATGGCTCGTCTGACGGGCAGCACCAAAGATCTGGCAACGACAGTCACCAAGAAGCAGTTGACCAATATCAGTGGTATTCAGATCCGTCTGGCCGATTCGAATGCACTGTATCTTCCCTATTATCGCAACGAACTGAAAGTGAATCCCTATCTGCATCAGAATCCGGCCTATCATACCGGAGACGATTCTGATTTGTCGAAAAACTAATCATTTAGATATTATAAGATATGATAACCAATATATATGATAAGAATTGGGTGAGGAATTTTATGACAGGCGTATGCTGCTGTATCCTGACGAGCGTATCCTGTATCCTTTCCAGCTGTAGCGACAATGACAGCGATGCCCCGTTGAATTTCTATTCATCGGTACGTATGACTGCAGCAGAATACATTGAATCAGACGAAGCGCAGTTCAGTGACTTCAAGGCTATTCTTGAACGTGGCAACTATCTTTCCATGTTGAAGACTTACGGTCATTATACTGTTTTTGCACCTACTAATAGTGCCATTCAGACATATCTTAAGGAAAATGGCTATGCTTCTTTAGACGATATTCCTAAGGACAAATGTGACACGTTAGCACGCGCACATATCGTTCAGGACAAGGCTTATTTCACCACAGACATGGGTGGCGAGGTGGCTCCTGTCAATATGAACGATGATTATATTACAATGACCTCTGACAGTGATGTCTACAATAACAACGCACTGCTCATCTTTGTGAACAAGAACTCGCGTATCATCGAAAAGGATGACTCCGTGACCAATGGCGTGGTACATGTCGTTGACCATGTGATTAACGCCAACAACCAGTTCCTGGCGAGTCTTCTGAAAGAGAATCCCAATCTGAGCATTTTCTATGCAGCACTTGAGAAGACAGGTTTTGCTCATGAGTTGTCGAAATACATCGATGAGAGCTATACTGTTGACCCAGATTCTGCCGTTGGTGGTAAGGGCTTTAAGGTGCCTTATGGAACAGCGAATGACGGAACAGCGTCTAAGCAGTGTCAGACGTGGTATCCAGACCATCGTTACTTCAAGTTCACGGCTTTCGTAGAAACGGACTCCATTTTCAAGGTAAAAGCAGGTATCGAGAGTTTGGCGGATTTGGAGGCTTATGCCAAGAAAATCTATGACGAAGCATATCCGGATGATGCAGGTAAGTATGATGATCAGTGGACGGATCGCCGAAATCCATTGAATCGCTTTATCAGCTACCATTTCATCAACCGTATTGGTTCCCGCGAGTATTGGGTACACTGTAAAGGTGCTATCTATGAGCAGAGATTCCTCTTCAACGTCTATGATCCAGAAGATTATTTCGAAACGATGTGTCCCCATACGCTCATGCGTTTCTCAAGTAATCCGGGTGAGCAAATCTATATCAACAGAAAGGCTCTTGTTAAAAACACGAGAGTTGAAGTACGTGGTGTGCGTGTGTTGAAGGATGACGAAGTTGACAAGCGCTACACCCAGACATGCTCGAATGGTATGTACCATTATATTGACGATATCCTAGTTTACTCGAAAGATGTGCGTGAGAACGTGCTCAACCGTCGTATCCGTGTTGACGGTAGCTGTCTCAGCCCAGACTTTATGAATGCTCGCGCGCGTATTTATCATATGAATGAGGCAGAAATGATGATTGGCTTCAAGAATGGTTTCCTGACCGATTTCAAGATGCATAACTCAAACACATTCATTGGTTGCGGTAATGAGCAGACAGGATGGCGTCACTATCAAGGTAGTGGTGTTTGTATCACTGGTGAGAAATTCGATGCTTCAGTGAAGCTGCCTCCAGTACCCCATGACGGTACTTATGAGATCAGATTGGGATACTCTACTGGTGACGACCGTGGTATTGCCCAAGTTTATCTGAACAACGAACCTTGTGGTATCCCTATCAGCTTCCGCAATTTCGATAGTAATACTGGATGGGAACCTGACACAGAAGATGAGGAAGAGAATAAGGCTATTGACAAGGCCATGCGTAACCGCGGCTTTATGAAAGCCATGGACAGCTATGGTAGTGAAGCCGAACCTTTCCGCACCTATAGCAATGACGTACGTCGCGTTCTAGTGAAGCAGTACTTAAGGGCCGATCAGGAGAACTGGTTGCGTTTCCGTCAGATTCTTGAAGGTAGCACGCTCTATATGTCCATAGATTATATTGAGTTGTGTCCAAAGGAAATCTATGATGATCCCGAAGGTGAAGACAGACATTAAATTAGAAAACAGAAAATAGAAAGTTATGATTACAAAAGCAAAATATATCATTTGTGCTGTCTGCGTAATCTGCGGTTTTGCCTCTTGTTCAGACTGGGATGATCATTATGAGAATCTGGCATCCCAAGCTGGCAGTGACATGACCTTGTGGCAGACCATGCAGCAGAATCCTGACTTGAGTGACTTCTGCGAGGTGCTCAGCCAGACGAAGGTATTCAAAAACCACAAAGTGACTGACGTCAGTTATGCCGCTCTACTCGATGGTGCGCAGACGTTTACTGTTCTGGCTCCTGTCAATGGCAGTTTCAAGAAGGATTCTATATTCAAATTGTTGGAAACCGCTCAAGGTGACTCGATGGTCGTCCGTTCATTTATCGGCAACCACCTCTCGTATAATCAGGTGGCAAACATTGAGAAACCAACAGATTTCTTCCTGCTCAATAATAAGCGGGCCACTATTGGCAACAATCTCGCTCTTAATGTTCCACTGAAGGCTTCAAATATCAGAGCTAAGGGTGGTATTCTGCATGTCCTCGAAAAGACATTGCCTTACCGTCATAACATTTATGAGATTTTGCTCAACGATGAGCGTTATAACAAGATTGGAGAGCAGCTGAGCAGCTATGATAAGGACGAATTCAACCCCTCGCTATCAGTAGAAGGTGGCATGGTCGATGGTGAATTGGTTTATGTTGACTCCGTTATTACTGAGCGTAACATTATGTTAGAGAGGATTGGCAAGCTGGCTGACGAGGACTCTTCCTATATGGTTGTCCTGCCTACTAATGACGAGTGGCAGCGCGTGTGGGATGAGGCGATGTCTCACTTCCGTTACGATAATACTGTGATTGGTGCAGACTCGTTGCAGCGCTATTGGGCAAACTATTCCTTGCTCAACGATGCTATCTTTAGCCGTACGATCCAGGCTAGTCCCGAGGATTCGCTTGTTACTTACGCCTACGATAGGCACTATCCGCAGTACCATGTGTTCCACAATCCGTTCAGTGAGTCAGGCATTCTCTCTAAGGACAATACCACTACTCAGGAATATAGTAACGGAACGCTGTACACTGCCAAGAAATGGCCTTTTACGCCGGAGATGACCTACAAGCGTGAAATCAAGACGGAAGGTGAGCGGACAAGCAAGATCCTTGCCAATACCTTGTGTAGCTATAATACACGTATTAATACTGTTGATAGCATATCGGTATCGGAAAACGAGTATTTGGTCATTACGCCTTCAAACATGAACGCCAACTGGACTATGACGTTTAATGTTGAGAACACGCTGGCAACTAACTATGATGTCTGTGCTATCGTCTTACCTCCCACCATCTACAATCCTAAGGCCGAGTTGAAGAGTTGCAGAATTCAGGCAGAGATTATCTATGTCGATGAGAAAGGTGCCGAGAAGATAGAGAAGATTAATACCAACTTAGAGAACGATCCTACTCGCGTAGACACCTTGGTGATTAAAGAGAACTTCTCGTTCCCTGTCTGCAACTACGACCAAAATAACTCCAAGATTAAGGTAAAGTTGAAGTGTAACATCCTGGCAGGTAATAAGAAATACTCCCGCGAGATGTTCCTTGACTGCATCTATCTGCGTCCGAGGAAGAACATGAACACAGAACAATAAAACATGAGAATCGCTATGAATACAAAAATATATAAGTTGATTGCCGTGACTGCCTGCTGGTTCCTGTCTATGGGGGCAACCATGGCTCAAGAAACCAAGACGGTGAGTGGTGTTGTGACCGATGCTGCTACAGGCCAGCCATTGGCAGGTGTCATTGTCGAGGCATATGGCAACAATCGCTTTACGGCCCTGACCGATGATAAAGGCGCATACGAGCTGAAGGTACCAAACTATGTGAGTAGCGTCAGCATGCGTGTAGAAGGTTATCAGATTCTGCAGAAGGCTATTGGAGCAAACAAAGCTGATGGCAAGCTCTATCCAGCCTCCTTCAGTCCTATCTATAATCAGACGACGCAGTCGTATGCCAGTCGTAGTACGGGTAATTTTGACAATACGGCCCAATTGACTATTGATCCGCTCGTTGCCCAGCAATTAGGTGCAGATATTCATTCTGTAACACGAAGCGGACATCTGGGTATGGGTAGCACCATGTTTATTGGTGGTCTTACCAGCCTGCAGACCAACGCTCAACCATTAGTGGTCATTGACGGTGTTATTACTGATATGCAGTATGATCGCGAAATGCTGCATCAGGGCTATTATAACAACATTTTGGCTAACTTGAACGTGAACGATATTGAAAGTGTCACAGTTCTTAAGAACGGAACGGCCATCTATGGCGCCAAGGCTGCTGGTGGCGTACTGCTTATCAAGACCAAGCGTAACAAGAGTATGGCCACGAAGATTGACGTGAATATCAATGCACAGTATCAGTTCCTTCCTCGTCTGCCTAAGATGATGGATGCTGATAACTATCGTCTCTATGCTACTGAGTTGTTGTCTGGTCTTACGGATAATCTGAGCACCTTAGAGTTTATCAACAGTGACAGAAATAACTTTTATTATAATACCTACCACAATCAGACAGATTGGACTGACTTGGTTTACCACAAGACTTTCATCAGCAATTATGGCATTAATGTCCAGGGTGGTGACGATGCAGCCAACTACAACCTGTCAGTAGGTTATTCTATGGGCGATGCCACACAACGCGGCAATAGTTTCTCACGCTTCAATATGCGTCTGAATTCTGATATCAAGGTGTTCAAGGGTTTGGATGTTCGCTTTGATGCATCATATAGTGATGTTACCCGTGACCTGCGCGATGATGGTGTCAAGGCCGACCTGTCAGCAGGAACTATCACGTCTCCAGGTTTCCTCTCACTCATCAAGTCTCCTTTCCTAGCACCTTATGCATTCGATATCAATGGTAACTCTAGCCACTATTTGGCTGCAGCCGACGACTATCTTGGAAAGGTATTTGAGGCAGATGGTCAGGTTTATGCTAACTCTGTACGTCTGGCTAACCCAAAGGCTATCCTAGAACTGGGTGATGGTGAGAACCGTAACCAGGCAGGTAACCGTATGATTAGCTTCAGCGTGACACCTAAGTACCAATTCAACAAGCACCTCTCGCTGTCAGAGCATTTTAATTTCACGCTTGTCAACACAAACGAGAATTACTATCTGCCGCTAGAAGGCACACCGCCTTTCCGCCTAATGGAAGGAAGCAATATTCAGGTGAACAACATGGCCCAGAGTCTTGCTGCCCGCCAGAATGGTATTATGAGTGATACACGACTGAGTTGGAGCAACCGCTATGGCGCACATAAGATTGATGTTATTGGTGGTATCCGCTATCAGAGCAGTAGTTACAAACTGACTGCCCAGCGCGGTTACGACACAGGTAACGATAAATATCCCAGCACGAGCAATGCTCATAGCTATCGTTCTACATGGGGTGCCGATGACAAGACACGTGATTTGACTTGGTATGCACAGGCAGACTACAACTGGGGCGAGAAATACTATGTTGAGGCAGGTCTCTCAGCTGAAACAAGTTCACGCTTCGGTAAGGATGCCGACGGCCTGAAGATGGGTGGTGTTGTCTGGGGTCTCTTCCCCAGTGTGAATGCTGCATGGGTGCTTACCAATGAGAAGTGGCTGGCTAAGGTGAAGGGTCTCGACTATCTGCGACTGAATGTCGGTTTCGATGTCACCGGAAATGACAATATCGACTATACTGCTTCGAAGACCTATTTTGTGGCCAACAACATGCTGACACAAAGAGTGGATGGCAAGTCTATCGGTAATATTGGCAATACATCGCTGAAATGGGAAACGACCACCCGTCTGACTGCTGGTTTGGAAGCCAATATCCTGAATAACCGCATCAATCTGTATGCTAACTACTTCAAGGGATGGACTAAGAATCTGCTGACCCTGCGCCAATTGGCTTGGACTAGTGGTCTGTCACAGAGCTGGAGTAATGAAGGAAAGCTCGAGAATTCCGGCTATGAGGCAGGTATTAAGATCAAAGCGCTCAATCTGAAAGACCTGACGTGGGAAGTTGGTGCCACTGTTGGACACTATACTAACAAGATTACGGCTTTGCCCGATAATGACGCTTCCTTCGAAACTAAGGCTTATGGTGCTACCATTCTATCACAAGTTGGACAGCCTGTAGGTGTGTTCTACGGCTACAAGACACAAGGTGTCTATGCCACACAGGCAGAAGCCGATAAGGACGGTTACTATCAGATCAATAAATATGGTCAAAAGGAATACTTCGGTGCTGGTGATATGCGTTTCGCAGATCTTAACCCCGATGGTGTTATTGACGAGAACGACCGTACCATTATTGGCGATCCTAATCCCGATGTCTATGGTAATATCTATACGCATCTCACATGGAAGCACTGGTCTCTTGACGTAACCATGCGTTACTCTCTTGGTAACGATGTCTACAACTATCAGCGTTCGATGCTTGAAGGTGGTTCACGGTTCTTTAACCAGACCAAGGCTATGCAGGCCCGTTGGACAGGCGAAGACCAGCAGACAGATATTCCACGTGTCTGTTATGGAGATCCCATGGGCAATTCCCGCTTCAGCGACCGTTGGATTGAGGATGGTTCGTATCTGCGTCTGAGCAATCTGACACTGAGCTACTATCTGCCCATCCAGAGCACCTATCTTCAGGGTATCACTCTATGGGGCGGCGCCTACAACCTCTTCACTATTACCAAGTATCTTGGTAGCGATCCCGACTGTGGTGTCAGTGGCAATGTCCTGCTTCAGGGTATTGATGCCGGTTTACAGCCCGTTAGTCCGTCATTGGCATTCGGTGTGAAGATTAATCTGTAATTGATAATTGAAAATAGAAAATTGAAAATTATGATTTCCAAGATAAACAAAAAACATCTGATAGGTTTCTCATTTATCATTTGTTCTTTATCATTGAGCATAGCTCTGAGTTCTTGCTCTAAGCTTATGGACACGGAATCGGAACTGGTGGAGTTTGAGGAGGACAACAAGCTTCAGTCGCCTACCGATAGTGTCTACAGTGTCATGGGTATCATCTATAAGATGCAGGCCGTGGCAGATCGTACAGTCCTCTTAGGTGAGTTGCGTGGTGACTTGACAACAACCACTGGTGCAGCTACTGCTGACTTGAAAGCTATTGCTAATTTTGATATTAGTGTCACTAATGCCTATAACAACATCAGCGACTATTATGCCATCATTAACAACTGCAACTACTTCCTGACCCATGTCAACAAAGATCTTGTAAAAGCAGATCATTATGTTTTTGAGGGTGAGTATGCTGTGGTGAAGGCCTATCGTGCATGGACCTATCTGCAGTTAGCACAGATTTACGGTCAGGTTCCTCTGATTACGGAACCTGTGCTCACAGAGGAGGCTGCTCAGAAAGCGATGACGTCAAACATCAGTGACATCAAGACCATCTGTAACTATTTCATCGATGATCTTAAGCCATATGTTGATACGAAATTGCCAGACTACGGACTCCAAATTTTTCAGAAATACTTCATTCCCATACGTCCCTTGTTAGGTGACCTCTGTCTTTGGGCCGATCGTTATCAGGAGGCAGCACAATTCTATCATGACTACCTTGCCTTGAGAACGGCTCCTGTTCCTACAGGTACATCGAAAGCTTTATGGACAGATATCAGTAGCAAGGAGTTCAGAAATGCTCGTAACACTTTCAGCTTTGGAGTCAGCAATAGGGAGTGTATGTGCTTCATCCCTATGGAAAGCAACGATTACTATGGTATTAAGAGTCAGCTGAACGACATCTTCAACTCAACCAGTATCAATCTGCAATATGCACAGGTAGCGCCCACCAAGCATCTTCGCGTGTTGTCGGCAATGCCAGACTACTGCTACACCTTCACAAAGGTTGACGGCTCTCTTGATACGCTCTATGCACCGAAGGAGAATCTGGCAAAGAGCGAGTATACCGGCGACCTGCGTTTCGGAACCATTTACGATTATCGTATCGATAATCAGGGACGTTTTTCGCGTGTTTCTGATGAGAGACAGTCTTTTGAGAAATATTCATCAAACTCTGATGGTGTGACACTCTATCGAGTTAGTATGGTCTATCTGCGCTATGCAGAGGCACTCAATCGTGCCGGCTATCCACAGTCAGCTTTCGCTGTGTTGAAATATGGTCTTTATGATGATATTATCAATAAGCAGATTGACGAGACGGAACGTGAAGCAGCAGGTAATCTGATCGACTTTGATATCGACCTCTTCACCCAAGACAACACTCAGGGTATTCACGCACGTGGTTGTGGTAATTCTGAATGTGATACACTATATGTATTACCCCAGCCGACAGAAAAATTGGCAACACGCCGAGATACAGTGAACTATCAGATGCCATTGGTTGAAGACATGATTATCAATGAGATGGCATTGGAGGGCGCTTTCGAAGGCTATCGTTTCTATGACCTGATGCGCGTAGCCCTACGTCGTGGCGACAATGCCTACCTTGCTGATCCCATCAGCTTGCGTAATGGTACAGTCGATGCTGAACTACGTGAGAAGCTTATGAACAAAGAGAACTGGTATCTGCCACTCCGCTAATTGGGATATTCCACAAAAAAGTCCGAGACTCTTGTGAGCCTCGGATTTTTTTATTTCGGTAGTCAAGAGGTTGATTTCTGCGCAAAAGTTTTGTAAATTCGGACTTTATGCTTAATTTTGCAGGCCAAAAGAGATAATATTATTAGCAAATTATTAACAGGTTAAAAATGAAGTTTAAGTATTTTTTTGTAGTAGTGGCCGTCATTTGTGCCACTCTATTGTCGTGTACAGTATCAGACAATCCTGTCTCAAATCCTACGTTCGGCAGTCCTACGGTGACAGAAGTAACTAATCTGACACCTGACTTTATCAGTTCGGTAAATGGTATTGAGGTCGGTCAGACTTTTAATGATGGTGAACAGATGACTCTGACGTTTACACCGGGAGCATCTCTTTATTTTGGATTTGCAGCTTATCACATGGAGCACATTCATGTGCATGTAGGTGACAAGGTGTATATGCCGGAGTTTCCTTCAGGTGCTGACGAGTATGTTCAGGAAATCAGTATGACCATACCTGTTCCCGACAAGGCGTTCCCCGTAGTAGTAGCATACGCTGTCCAGCAGCAGTTGTCGGCAGACGGCTATACCATGACCCTCGAAGACAATGCTGATGGCGTCGAGTTGTTTGGTGTCAGTCCCGACCAGAAATACAAATACTTCGACTGTTATCTGCGCACTCCCGATGCCTATACGCTCGATAAAGTAGAGTTCAAAATGGGGGATGGTGATTGGCAGAATCTGTCTTTTGTTGAAGGCTGTTACTTTGAGCGCACGCAGCTCGACAATGTCTACAGGGTGACAGTCCGTCCTGACTATCTTGACGTAACGGGTAATGTGACGCTGCGTACCAGCGGCACTCAGCACAAACGCTGCAAGATTACGTGGAAGAACACCGAGTTCATCAATACCGATGTCCCTGAAGGATATATGCCCAACAGCCTGCCTGAGAATGCCATAGGCGGCGAACAGGTTGTAGCCTCCTTCTATACCAAGGCCGACTACTATCTGGCAGGTGCAACTTCTAATATTGATGGTCTCACCCCCGAATGTTACTCTCGTGCGTATGTCATATTCACTATGCCGGAGCAGGATGTTGAGATTACGCTTGATTTCAAGGAGAAGATTCCCGTCAGCTACACAGCAAGCACTCATATCTCAGCTGCCGAGATTTATGACGATAAGGACATCTATTATGGTGTTCCCACGACGAAGGCCATTCCCGGCGACTATGTCTATCTCTTTGCCAATGCCGAGCAAGGCTTCAAACCTTTAAAGGCTATCAACGACAAGGGTGAGACATCCGACTTTGTCATCTATGGTGACGGCATCGACCGTTATGCCTATTATGCTCAGGTACATGTTCCTGACGATGCCACGTCGATGACCGTTACTGCCGAGGCTGTTGCAGCCCATTATGCAGGCGGCGACAATATCGTCTTCGATGGAGGCCATTACTATGCAGCTGGTGAGACCGTAAAGTTCACGGTGTCCGTTCCCAGTGGCAAGAAGATTGATGCCGTTACGGCCAAAGATGCTAACGAAGCCAACGTACCCCTTACTGTCGATGGCACCTACGGCAGCTTCACCATGCCTGATGCCGATGTCACGGTGACCGCCACATTCAAGGATGTCGAACAGGGTGAGACAGTGAACGTCAAGGCTTTATACGATGATGATCAGTACCGTGTCACATCTCAGAGTGAGGCATACTATGGTGCTATCGACAGCGACGGTATACAGGTTGCCAATGGCACTACGCTCTACATCAGTGTTCTTGACTATTATGGCGAACCTTTCTGGGTAGGCGTGAAGATTGGCGACAGCATACAGTACTTCGAAGCACAGGAAGATGAGGACTCTGGCGAGTACACCTTCGGTCGCAGTTTCGTGTTCACTGACAACTCTGTCATCAAGGTTGGATCGTCTAAGAGTGCTGTGACCTTCTGATAATTAATTGAATAGCAAAACCTTTGGGGGGCGTGTCATTTTGCGCCCCCCTTTATCTTATACGATTTGTGCATCATGGATATAGGCTTCTCACATGGTGCCGAGCCTATACTCATCATGCGAGTAGCCTATACTCACATCGTCTCTATAGGCTCGGCAGCATGTCAGAAGCCACCCGAGACAACGTCAGAAGCCACTCATGACAAAATCTTAATAATGTTTAAAAGTTAAACACAAGTGATATGTGTTTAGAAAATAAACTTTATCTTTGCGGTATCGATTACTACATTGCCTTTTGAAATGATATGAATACTAATCATCAACTGGACATCATAGACCAAATGCGTGCTGAGGTTGCCGGACGTAAGAGTCTGACGGGCGAGAATCTCTTCTTGGCATGGGGCTACCCAACGGCCATCATACTCTTTATAGAGTATCTTGCACTGACTATATGGGGTGAGAACTGGTGTGACTGGCTTTGGGCAGGCATACCCCTGATAGGTGTCCCGCTGATGATATACTACCTCCGTGTTGACTACAAGCTCACACATCACCGTACCCACGAGCAGGGCTATATTCTGACGCTATGGATATTTATTGGCATCGCCTCTTGTGTGGGTGGTGCGGCCATGGGGTTTGCCGGTGTCTTCGAGAAATTCTTCTTCTCCTATCTGGGACTGCTCTGCGGCCTGGGATGTTTCCTGACGGGCATCATCCTAAACTTCCGTCCGAAGACCGTCTGTGGCATCATCGCCTCTCTGCTATCCATCATCCCGCTCTTTCTACAGGGCGAATACTGGCCATTGCAGCTCCTTGTGACGTCCGTCATCGTCACCATTGCGCTCATCATTCCCGGCCATCTGTTTAAGAAGTATGTCAAGGAGTACTATTCGTAAAAAAAAATAAATCAGTCTATATAAAGAATTTGTTATGAGTCCATTTAAGTTTGCCGTCATCAATCCCCTGCTCCACAGCGAGCTGCGGTTGAAAATCATGGTCGCCCTCGACTCACTGGAGAGTGCCGACTTTATGTATCTCTGTCAGATTACCGACTCTACGCGCGGTAATGTGAGCACACAGATTACCACACTGAAGGAGGCTGGTTACATCGAGGTGTCGAAGCTGGGCATTGGCCGTTTCTCACGTACCACCTGTAGCATCACCAACAAGGGCCGCGAAGCCCTGCAAGCTTACGAAAAAGGCCTTCGCCGCCTCTTCAGCGAGCGAGTGCCTGACGACGTTGAGGCTACAGAGAAAAAGAATTACGGCAGATAGCCATTAATATGACCACAGATAACACAGATTTATGAGATTCCTACGCACTGAAATGTTTGATTTATAAACCTAAATTAATATTATTACGCTTATGAAAACAAAGCTGAAGAAAGAGTATGAGAAGCCTGTTATGCAGGTGTTCGCACTCAAGCAAACACCAAATTTGCTGACTTTAAGTAACCCAGGAAACTATGAAAATGGCGGAGACCCCATGAGCTCACCAGAGTTATCACCTTTACTTGAAAATGAGGGAATCTTGTTTGAGTAACCCTTTTAAAATGAATGACGATTATGAAGACAATGAAGAATTATATATGGATGGCTGCTGCCACAATGATGGCAGCCACTTTGGGAGCTTGCTCGAATGACGACATAACAGCTATACAAACACCTGTGCAGAAAGGTAATGTGGTTACCCTGACCGCTACGCTGAGTCCAAAGGACGGCGAAACAACACGTGCATTGACCGACCCTGGCGATGGAACATTAACATCTGCATGGGCTATAGGTGAGGAACTTGAAGTGATGTATGAAGACACACATGGCGGAACACCTTCAGCAAGGGGTAAAATAACAGCTGTCGATGGTAGTGGTAAGGCAACTGTTACCGTGGATTTGGTTGACCCTCAAACTGGTACGGCTTATTTCCATTATCCGTATAATCGAACGTCTGGCTTAAAGGATACCAAAATAGATCAGATTGGTGCACTTAACGATCTCGGTGCCAACTTTGATGAATTTGAAGGTAATGGAACAATTACCGTAACAGCAGGTGTACCGTCACTTCCCGATGATGTGGCTCTGACAAGAAATGTCTGTGTATGGAAGTTGAAGTTTACCGATGGTGTATCAGAGATAACAAGTGATATTATCAGCTTGAGTATTAACGATGGGACAAGAGAGTACCTTATTACTCCCTCTTCACTTGACGCTATCTATGTAGCCATGTTTGGATGCACTGGCGCAACCATTACTATCAAGGCAGCCACTGCCACTGGCGTTTATTCGACATCAAAGTCCGGTATAACCTTACAAGCAGGAAAATCCTACCACTCAACAGTAGCTCTGACTGCTGCTGCAAGCAATACGTATAGGGTATTCACAAGTAAGACAGATTATACAGATGAGGCTATTCCCGGTGAGGCCACTGCTATGACAAGCGAAACAACCACGTGGACTGATGGTACGTATGTTGTTAGCGGCAATGTGACCATCACAGGCAATGTTACTGTTTCTGCTTCAACAGCTGTCAACCTTATCCTCAAAGACGGCGCATCTCTTACGGTAAATGGAACAATAACTGGTGGGAATACACTTAATATCTATGGCCAAGAATTAAGCACGGGTAAACTTACTGTTAATGCTAATGACATAAACGTTGGTGTTGGCAATTTGAATATTCATGGAGGTATTATTAACGTTCCAACATCTATGCAAGGCATTGAAACTATGGACCTCAATATCTATCATGGCACAGTCACAACAGTAGGAGCCATGAATGGCTTTATGATTATGGGCGATATGCATATTTATGGCGGTAATGTGACTGCAACTGCCACTAATGGTGCTGCTCTACAGATCTATGGTTCAGGAGAACCTGGTAGCCTGACTGTTTCAGGAGGAACCTTTACGGCCAGAGGTACAGGTTCTAGTCATTTCAATAAAGGCATCTTGGTGGAAGAAGGAAATGGTGAAGGGACAGCCTCTATCACAATCTCTGGTGGTACTGTAATAGCAAGTGGCGGTCATGATGATGATACCTATGCTGGTGCCGATGCTATTGATGTTCAGGGCACGCTCACTATCAGTGGTGGAGCAATCGTTACAGCTGATGGAGGCATGGATACGCATGACAACGGTGGCGGTTATGGTATCAGTGTTCGCGAAGGTACCTCTGCCGGAGGTAGTGCAACTATCAGTGGTGGTACAATAACGGCAACTGGCGGCGATCAAATGCCAGCAATAAATGTCGATAAGAATTTGACTATATCTGGTGGTACCACAGAGATTACGGCTACTGGTGGTATGATGATGGAAGGCATCTTAGCAATGGGTAATATAGCCATTAGTGGAGGAACTGTGAATTCGTATGGTGGCGAAAATGGTCCTGGATTTGAGGCTGTTAGCATTACTGTTTCTGGTGGAAAGCTGACAGTTGTTGGTGGTGATGCTCCTGCTGCCACTAATTTAGACGGTCGTCCTGGCATTATAGGCGACATCACAGTTAATGGTGGCGTAGTAACTGCTACAGGAGGCGCGAAAGATGGTAGTGGCTCTGATGGCCTTGGCGTTGATGATTCTTCTACTATTTACGTTGGCCCTGGAATAACCTTCTATGAAGGAGATACACCGAATCCAACATCTACTGGAACTCCTCCAACTTGTACAAAGCGATATGTAATCATCAAGTAGCTCCAGGTAACGCACCTCACAGCGTGCCAGGCACGCTGTGAGGTTCAATAAAGATAAAAGCAAGAAGGCTATTTAACTATTATCACAAATATTTATGCTTATGAAGACAAAACTAACCAAAATGATGTGCGCGCTGTTCGCCATGACGGTGTGCACGAGTGCCTGGGCAACAAGCGGCACCATCAGCGGTGCAGGTACGCAGGCCGACCCCTATCTGTTGGCGGATGCTGCCGACTGGGCTGTGTTTTCAAACGAGAGCAACCACAGCACCTACTGGGCCAGCGGCGTGTATGTGAAAATGACCGCTGACATCGGCACCAACGTGAATCCCGTCACGACAAAGGTCGGTACATACAGCAACAAGTTCAAGGGCGTGTTCGACGGCGACGGCCACACGCTGACCGTCAGCCTGACTGGTGGCGAGCACACTGCTCCGTTCTACTACGTCGAGGGCGCGCGCATCATAAGGCTTACAACAGCCGGAAATGTCACCGCCGATGCATACTATAGGCAATATTTGGGTGGACTTGTGGGCTACAGCAATGGCGCGACCATTGAGTACTGCGTATCGAATGTCTCGCTCATCTGGCCATATTACGAGAGTAAGGCCTCAAACACCTATTCCGGCGGACTTGTAGGACATACCATAAACGGAACGACAACGACCATCAAGCATTGTGCCTTTACCGGCAGTTTCAACCAAACGGTCACTGGAGAACAAACCGTGAACCTTTGCAATATGGCCGGCTTCGTGGGCTATGGCTATGGTACGATGGTTATTGAGAACAGCCTGAACGCCGGAACGTTCCCGAACGCGAACCTCTGCAAAGTGGCGCGCGTTGGTAACAATGTCAGCATCACGGTAAAGAACTGCTACTCTACCACCGACGCTACGGACAACGGCGGCATCTACAACGACAGCGGTACATACACCACAGCGACGGGCGCCGACCTCGTGGCTCTACTGGGTAGCGGATGGCAACTGAGCGGCGAACAGCCCGTACCCATGACAGACGAGACCGACCTCGGCACAGCCACCGTCAGCGGCATCAACGAATGCTACTTGTTAGACGGCACCGTC
>Ga0247608_10003362_pt1 | contig 18759 bp, 14 predicted proteins | sample 176DNAGHGlowgp2_FD_193490 | JGI IMG/M metagenome (GOLD analysis project Ga0247608, IMG submission 193490) | Sheep rumen microbial communities from Palmerston North, Manawatu-Wanganui, New Zealand - 1766 DNA GHGlow gp2 | ecosystem: Host-associated > Mammals > Digestive system > Stomach > Rumen ...
ACGGCGAAGGGCGACAGGGCTACGGCCCAGAAGTCGACCATCTCGTTGCGCATGGTGTCGGGGTTGAAGGCGCACCCTACGGGGTGCTGCATCCAGGCGTTGGCCACCAGTATCCACCATGCCGATATGGTGGCGCCCAGTCCGGTGAGCCAGGTGGACGCCAGGTGGAAGCCCGGCGACACCTTCTTCCATCCGAAGTACATGACGGCGACGAAGGTGGACTCCATGAAGAAGGCCACGATGCCCTCGATGGCCAGCGGAGCCCCGAAGATGTCGCCTACGAACCAGGAGTAGTTCGACCAGTTGGTGCCGAACTCGAACTCCAGAATGATGCCTGTGGCTACGCCCATGGCGAAGTTGATGCCGAAGAGCTTCTGCCAGAACTGTGCAGTGTGGCGCCAGAAGGGGTCTGGGGTGGTGCCCTGTGCCACGGCGGCCTTGCGCGTGCGGTACCAGCAGGTCTCGCACACGGCCATGATGACGGCCAGTCCCAGCGTCAGCGGCACGAAGAGCCAGTGGTAGATGGCTGTCAGGGCGAACTGTGCTCTGGCCCAGTTGATGGAGCCGGCGTCGATGTTTAGAAGGAGGTTTTCCATAAGCGTTTTAGGGGTTTTTAGTGATTCTTTTTTTTGTGGGTGGGGTGGGTATTGTGGGTATCGTGGGTGGAGTGGGTATTGTGGGTATTGTGGGTGGAGTGGGGTGGGGACGCTATTGGGCGCGGTCTATTATCTCGGTGGCCACGTAGTCGGGCTCATGGCCTTCCGGGGCGTGCTGCTTCAGGAAGTCGGGAAAGAAGAATACCTTGAGGATGGCAAACATAATGAATAGTTTGATGAGGATGATGGCCCACAGGGTGCGACCCAGGCGCATGTTGCGAAAGCCGTCGGCGTAAAGGTCGTACGCTCGGTAAAGGATGCTGTTCTTGTTCATAGGCGGCACGGAATGATGCGTTAATTCTGCCGCAAATATAGTGAATTAATTCTAAATTTGCAAGTTTTCTTGGTTATTTCAGAGAAAAAAACTAACTTTGCATGCGTTTTACGTAATCGCGTGATGTTATGAATAAGAAAATATCAGCAGTCGTCATCGTTCTTTTGCTGGGTGGCATGGCTTTTCTGGGCTATAGCCTGATGCAGGAGAAACAGGCCAACCGTGACATGCAGGAGCTGGCTGCGCTGGACAAGCAGGAGATGGAGAAGGAGTATCAGAACTTCGCCGCCCAGTACAGCGAGATGAAGACTTACATCAAGAACGACAGTCTGATAGCCGAGCTGACCGCCGAGCAGGAGCGCACGCAGAAGCTGTTGGAAGAGCTGAAGCGTACGCATGCCAGCGATGCCGCCGAGATAACGCGTCTGAAGAAGGAGCTGGCCACGGTGCGTGCCGTGCTGCGCTCGTATGTGATACAGATAGACTCGCTGAACCGGCTGAACCAGTCGCTGCAGGACGAGAACGACAGCGTGAGGGCGAAACTGGAGCAGAGCAACCAGCAGAACCAGGAGCTGGCTACGCAGAAGGCGTCGCTGTCGGAGAAGGTGGCCATTGCCGCCCAGCTGGACGCTACCAACATCACCCTGTCGGCCCTGAACAAGAAGGGTAAGACGGAGAAGTACATGAAGCACGCCAAAACGCTGGGCGTGGGCTTCACCATCACGAAGAACGTGACTGCTACGAACGGCGTGCGCACCGTGTACGTCCGTGTGACGACCCCTGAGGGCGAGGTGCTTGACGGTGGCGGCACGTTTGCCTACAGCGGCAAGCAGCTGGCCTGGTCGATGAAGAAAGACATCGAGTACACGGGCGAGGAGACATCGCTGATGCTGTACTGGACCGTAGGCGAATACCTGGGCGGTGGCCAGTATAATGTGAGCATCTTCTGTGACGGACAGGCCATAGGACAAAGGAACTTTACTTTTAACAAATAGAGAATGGGAAACAGAATCATAGGACTCTTCCTGCTGACTGCCGGTCTGGTGCAACCCGCGGCGGCGCAGCGGCTGCTGTCGCTGGACAGCTGCCGGGCTATGGCGCTGCGCAACAACAAACAGATGAGTGTGGCGCGCGTGAAGCAGGAGGTGGCCGCCAACATGCGCAAGTCGGCACGTACCAAGTACCTGCCGCACGTCAGCGCTGTGGGTGGCTACGTGTGGACGAGTAAGGAGATTTCGCTGCTTACCGACGACCAGAAGTCGAATCTGTCGAATCTGGGCACGAACATCGCCTCGGGCATCGGCCAGGAGGCGGGCACGGCGATGGGGCAGCTGCCTCAGAGCCTATGGGAGGCGCTGGGCGGAATAGGCATTACCCCGGAAGCACTGCAACAGCAGTTGGGCAGCAGCCTGGCCCCGCTGGCCGGTGTGGGCAACAGCTTAGGAGGCCGGGTGGTAGACGCCCTGCATACCGACACGCGCAACATGTTTGCGGGTGCGGTGATGCTCAGTCAGCCCGTGTTCATGGGCGGTGCCATCATTGCCATGAACAAGATGGCCGACCTGGGCGAGGAGCTGGCCGCCAACTCGGCAGAGGCCAAGCGGCAGCTTACCCTATACAGCATTGACCAGGCCTATTGGCAGGTGGTGTCGCTGCGCCACAAGCAGAAGCTGGCCCAGGGATACCTGGACTTGCTGAAGAAGCTGGACAGCGACGTACAGAAGATGATTCGCGAGGGTGTGGCCACGCGCTCGGAGGGACTGAGCGTCTCGGTAAAGGTCAACGAGGCCGAGATGACGCTGACCAAGGTGGACGATGGCCTGGTACTGTCGAAGATGCTGTTGTGCCAGTTGTGCGGACTGCCGTTGAACGAGCAGGTGACACTGGCTGACGAGGAGTCGGAAGAGCTGGGCACAGAAGCCGTTCAGCAGCAGGTGGACATGGAGCAGGTGGCGCAGACGCGGCCCGAGCTGAAGCAGCTGCAGAACATGGTGGACATGAGCCGCCAGCTGACCAACATCCTGAAGGCGGGCAACCTGCCGCAGGTGCTGCTGACGGGTGGATACATGGTGTCGAACCCTAACCTGTTCAACGGCTTCGAACGTAAGCTGGCCGGTATGTGGAATGTAGGAGTGATGGTGCGTGTGCCTATCTGGAACTGGGGCGACGTGGCCTATAAGGTACGGGCCTCGAAGGGCGCTACGGCCATTGCCAAACTGCAAATGGCGGAGGCCCGCGAGAAGATAGAACTGCAAGTGAACCAGAGCACCTTCCGTGTGGAAGAGGCGCAGAAGAAGCTTACGATGGCCCAGAGCAGTGTGCAGAAGGCCGACGAGAACCTGCGTACGGCAACGCTGGGATTCCGTGAGGGAGTCATTTCGTCTACCACCGTTATGGAGGCTCAGACGGCATGGCTGCAGGCCCAGTCGCAGAAGATAGACGCCGAAATAGATGTCAAACTAAGCCAGGTGAACCTGAAGAAGGCTCTTGGCGTATTACAATAGAGAAGATTATGTCAGCAAAAACGCAACATGCTAATATCCTGTATGCAATCATCGGATTCGCTGCAGTGGTGGCCCTGGTGGCCTTTATAGGATTCTTTGCCCTGGGGCGCGACCCCGAACTTATCCAAGGGCAGGTGGAAGTGACTGAATACCGTGTGTCGAGTAAGGTGCCCGGGCGTATCTTGGAGATACGCGTGAAGGAAGGCGACTACGTAAAGGTGGGCGACACGCTGGCCATTCTGGATGCCCCTGAGGTTCGTGCCAAGATGGAGCAGGCCCGTAGCGCCGAGGACGCTGCCGCCGCCATAGAGCAGAAGGCGCAGAACGGTGCGCGCGAGGAGCAGATACGCGGTGCCTATAACGTGCTGCAGCAGGCCAAAGCCGGACTGGAGATAGCGGAGAAGTCGTACCAGCGTATTCAGCGTCTGTTCGACGAGGGCGTCGTCAGTGCGCAGAAGCGCGACGAGGTGTATGCCAGCTACAAGGCCATGGAGGCCCAGTACAAGGCTGCCGAGAGTCAGTATGACATGGCCCGTAACGGTGCGCGCCGCGAAGACAAGCTGGCGGCAGCAGCACAGGTGGGACGTGCCCGCGGTGCTGTACAGGAGGTGAACAGCTACATCCACGAGACGGTACAGGTGGCCCAGATGGAGGGCGAGGTGACCGACATCTTCCCCAAGGTGGGCGAGCTGGTGGGTACCGGCAGCCCCATTATGAGCGTGGCCGTGATGAGCGACATGTGGGGCACCTTCAACGTCCGCGAGGACCAGCTGAACGGCATGGAGATAGGCAAGACCTTCAAGGCCTTTGTGCCGGCCTTCGACAAGGAGATAGAGATGAAGGTGTACTACATGAAGGACATGGGCTCGTATGCCGTTTGGAAGGCCACGAAGGCCAACGGACAGTACGACCTGAAGACCTTTGAGGTGAAGGCCCGTCCCGTGGAGAAATTCGAGGGCCTGCGTCCGGGAATGTCATTAATTATTAAATGAAGTATATAAGGCAGATATACGAAATTATGTTGCGGGAGCTGATGATTCTGCGACTGAATCACATCTACCGCTTCTGCATGGTGCTGTTCCCCATCCTGGTGATATTCTTCTTCACCTCGATGCTGGACGAGGGCCAGCCCGTAAGTCTGCCTGTGGGTGTGGTAGACCTGGACAACACGTCGACCACCCGTTCGCTGACACGGCGTCTGGACGGATTCCAGATGTCGAAGGTGGTGGCGCGTTACCCAAGTATGTCGGAGGCACGCGAGGCCATACAGCGCAACGAGATATACGGTTTCCTGTATATTCCCAAGGGCACTACCGAAAAGCTGCTGGCCAGCCGCCAGCCTAAGGTGTCGTATTATTATTCCAACACGACGTTAGCTGCGGGTTCGATGGTGATGAAGGACTTGAAGACCATTACCACGCTGGGTTCCGCAGCAGTGGGTCAGGCGATGATGAGGGCCAGGGGGCTTACCGACCGCCAGATACAGGCGGCGTTGCAGCCCATTGCGGTGGACCTGCATCAGATAGCCAACCCGTGGAGTGACTATAACGTCTACCTGACGACCGTGATGGTGCCGGGCATCCTGATGTTGTTTATGTTTCTCATTTCGAGCTATTCGCTGGGTACGGAGCTAAAGTTCAATACTTCAAAGAAATGGCTGGAGATGGCCGACAACAATATCCTGGTGGCTGTCACCGGCAAGTTCCTGCCCCAGATGGTGATATGGCTGGCCATCGTGTTCGGTTACCAGTGGTATGTATTCTACCACTTAGGGTTTCCGCACTTCGGGTCGCCGTGGCTACTGGTGCTGCTGGGCGTGATGCAGGTGCTGGCGTCGCAGGGCTTTGGCATCTTTGCCTTCGGACTGATGCCCTCGTTGCGTATGTCGATGAGTATTTCGTCGCTGTGGGCTGTGCTGAGCATCTCGATGGCCGGTTCGGCGTTTCCTGTCATGGGCATGGACGGTGCGCTGCAGTCGCTGTCGTGGCTCTTCCCGCTGCGCCACTACTGGATGATTTACCAGACGTGCGTGTTCAATGGCTATCCGCTCGTGGAGGCGTGGTTCCACTTTGCGGCCCTGGCGGCTTTCATGCTGCTGCCATGGCTGGTGATCAAGAAGATTAAGAATGCAATGCTGACGTATGTCTATATTCCATAATCTATATAAGGGCTTGTTGACTGTCTGCAATAACTGGCGTAAGGAGATGATGCGGGTGGTGAAGGACGAGGGAGTGCTTATCTTCTTCGTGCTGGTGCCGATAGCCTATCCGTTGCTGTACTCGTGGATATATAATAACGAGGTGGTGCGCGATGTGCCGGTGTGCGTCGTGGACCAGTCGCACTCGCAGCTGTCGAGACAGTTTATCCGCATGTGTGATGCCTCGCCCGACGTGCACGTCAAGTTCTATGCCCAGGATTTGGACGAGGCCAAGTCGCTGGTAAGCCGTCAGCTGGTGAAGGGCGTCTACCTGATTCCTTCGTCGTTTGAGGCTGACACCTATGGCATGCGACAGGGTAGGGTAAGCGTGTATTGTGACATGAGCCTGATGCTGACGTACAAGGCTGTCTTCCAGACGGCTCAGATGGTGACGATGGAGATGGGTACGGAACTGAAGAAGAAAGTGGGCGGCACGTGGACCAAGCGTGAGGCTGCCATACAGACCAAGCCGTTGGATGTCGACGAGGTTCCTATCTTTAGTCCTGCCGGAGGCTATGGCTCAGGAATATTGCCTGCGGTGCTGATGCTTATCCTGCAGCAGACGCTGGTGCTCGGTATTGGCCTGTCGGCAGGTACGGCGCGTGACGAGAATCCGTACCGTATGCTGGTTCCTCTTAGCGACACGCGTTATTCGGCCACCCTGCCTATTGTGCTGGGGAAGTCGATGTGCTACTTTATGATATTTGCCGTGATGAGTGCTTGGCTTTCTGCCGGTGTGCCGCGTCTGTTCCACTTCCCGCAGCTGGCTACGGGATGGTCGCTGATGGCGCTGATGCTGCCTTATGTGCTGGCCTGTATCTTCTTTGGCATGATGGTGTCGTGTATGGTGAAGTATCGTGAGAATGTGATGCTACTGGTGGTGTTCATCTCGGTGCCTTTGCTGTTTATGACGGGTGTGTCGTGGCCACAGAATAATATTCCAGGCTATTGGCAGGGAGTGAGCTGGCTGTTTCCGAGCACCTTCGGGGCACGGGCCTATATTCGCTTGAACTCGATGGGTTGTAGTCTGGGCGACGTACTGCCAGAATTGCGTATTTTGTGGATTCAGGCTGGTGCTTATTTCCTGCTTGCTGTCGGCGTGTATCGTTTCCAGATTTACGAGGCTCGCAAGCATGCCATGGAGCGTCTGCAGTTCCTGCGCCACAACCGTCAGGCCCGCCACGTTGACGAGGTATAGAAAAGCCGGGTTCGCCACGTTGACGAGGGATAGAAAAGAAAAACCCCGCTACGGCAAATACCATACACGGGGTTCATAATGAAAGGAGGAAAGTGGTACCTCCAGGAATCGAACCGGGGACACACGGATTTTCAGTCCGATGCTCTACCAACTGAGCTAAGGCACCATTCATTAAGTTTCACTAAGGCAATCCTCTCGATTGCGGGTGCAAAGGTAAGAAGAAAAAATGAATCCGCCAAACTTTTGGCGGATTATTTTTTAGAAAAGGTGTTTTTTGTTCCTTTTATTGCTCGTTTTCATGTTTCAAGGGATTCCAGCCCTGTGCTTTTAGCGGGAATTCCTGGTCGTCGCGCGTGACGAGGATATGGCCGAGAGACTCTTGGGTAATATGTCCGATGAGTCTGACGTCTTCGATGGCCTGTATCTTTTCGTGGTCGCCAATGGGTACGGTGAACAGCAGTTCGTAGTCCTCGCCGCCGTTCAGGGCGCAGGTGGTGACGTTCATGTTCAGCTCTTCGGCCATGACGGCTGTCTGGTAGTCGATGGGCAGCTGTTTCTCGAAGATACGGCAACCGACATGGCTCTGGGTGCAAATGTGCATGAGTTCGGAGGAGAGACCGTCGCTGATGTCCATCATGCTGGTGGGACGTATGCCGGCTTCTCGCAACCGCTGGACGATATCGCCACGGGCCTCGGCGTTGAGTTGGCGCTGCAGCAGGTATTCCTTGCCCGAAAAATCGGGTTGGAAGTCGGGCATGGCAGTGCCTTTCTTCTTGGCTTCCTCTACCATCTGGTAGTAGACGGCTTTCTCACGCTCAAGCAGCTGTAGTCCCATGTAGGCGGCTCCAAGGTCGCCTGAGACGCAGATGAGGTCGGTCTCGCGGGCTCCGTTGCGGTAGACGATGTCTTCTTTGCGGGCCTCACCGATGCATGTAATGCTGATAGCCAGACCGGTGTAGCTTGAAGTGGTGTCGCCGCCTACGATGTCGACGCCCCACTTCTGGCATGCCAGTCGTAGCCCATCGTAGAACTGCTCGACGTCTTCTACGCTGAATCGTTTGGAGAGGGCCAGCGACACGGTCATCTGTCGGGGTGTACCGTTCATGGCAAAGATGTCGCTGATGTTGACCATGGCCGACTTCCACCCCAGGTGTTTGAGGTCGGTATAGGTCAAGTCGAAGTGCACACCCTCCATGAGCATGTCGGTGGTTACCAATACCTCGGTGTCAGGGTAGTGGAGCACGGCGCAGTCGTCGCCGACGCCGTACTGGGTTGAAGTGTTCGTGGGTTTTATGTCCCGTGTCAGCTGGTCTATTAGTCCGAACTCTCCTAATTCTGCTATTTCCATTTTTCTGTGGGATGCTCAGTGTTATACTTCTCAGTACGCTCTGAGGCAATGTGCTCTGAGCGGACTATCATCTCGCGCATCAAGGCTGTCATCAGCGGCTGTGCCTTGTTGGCTGCCTCCTGTACTTCCTCGTGGCTGACCTCGACAGGTACGTCAAAGCCTCCGAGGTCGGTGATGACGCTGACGCCGAAAGTACGTATGCCACAGTGGTGTGCCACGATGACCTCCGGTACGGTGCTCATGCCTACGGCGTCGCCTCCCATCATGCGGTACATCTTGTATTCGGCAGGTGTCTCGAAGGTGGGGCCTTGTACGCCGACGTACACGCCATATGTAATACGGATTTTCTTCTCACGGGCTATGGCTGTGGCTTCCTTAATCAGTCCCATGTCGTAAGTCTCGTGCATGTCAGGGAAGCGGGGACCGGTAGGGAAGTTCTTGCCGCGCAACGGGTGTTCGGGGAAGAAATTGATGTGGTCAGTAATAATCATCAGGTCGCCGATCTTGAACGCCGGGTTCATGCCGCCGGCAGCGTTAGAAACGAAGAGGGTCTTGATGCCCAGTTCGTACATGACGCGCACGGGGAAGGTGACCTGCTTCATGTCGTAGCCTTCGTAATAGTGGAAGCGGCCCTGCATGGCCAGGATGTCAACACCACCAAGCTTACCGAAGATAAGCTTTCCGGAATGTCCTTCTACGGTGGATACGGGGAAGTTAGGGATGTCGCTGTAGGGTATTTCTGCCTTGTCAGTTATTTCGGAAGCTAATTGTCCGAGTCCGGTTCCCAGAATGATGGCTGTTGTTGGGCTTGTGGTCATCCTTGCCTTTAGCCAGGATGCTGTTTCTTGAATTTTTGAGTACATAGTTTATAACGAATTGGTTGAAAGTTTGCTCCTGGTCAAGCATGAACTGGATGCGGAGCGGCAGTACATAAAGTTGCTGGCGCACCTCTTGGCTTAGTCCTTCGACGTTGTAGAGCCGCGTTACATCCTTCTCGGTGGTGATGATGCATTTTGGAGAGGGCATGGCAGCGAAGGTGTCGTTGATGAGCTGGACATCCTTCTTGCTGAACACGTGGTGATCGCTGAAGGTAAGCTGTTGCAGGTGGGGCGCCAGTGGTGAGAGGTCGTGCTGCATCTGCTCGGGCGATGCGATGCCTGTGAGTAGCAGCGCGTGTTGATTGTTCAGCTGCGACAGTGTTACTTTGCCAGTGTTGTCTTTAAAGACGGGTCGCAGCTCATCGTATTGCAGCGTGGTGAAGAACAGTTGCTGGTATGGGTATAGTCCCATGGCCTTGGTGATGACGCGGAAGTCCATGGGCTTGAGTTCCTTAGGGCATTTGGTGACTATTACTATGTCGGCACGGTCCTTGCCGCTCAGTGGCTCGCGAAGTCTGCCTGCGGGTAGCAGGGTGTCGTAGATGATGAGTCGGTGATAGTCGACCAGAAGAATGTTGATGCCAGGCTTGACATAGCGGTGTTGGAAGGCGTCGTCGAGTAGGATGACGTCCAGGTTTTTGTCAAGGCTGGAGAGCTCTTCGATGCCGTGGCAGCGGTCTTTGTCGACGGCAACGGTGACGTTGGGGCATTTCTGCTTGATTTGGTAAGGTTCGTCACCGATGTCTGTCATTGGTGTGTTGGCGTCGGCCAGTACGAATCCTTTGCTCTTTCGCTTGTAGCCGCGACTGAGTACGGCGACGCGGAACTTGTTCTGCAGCATCTGTGCCAGATACTCTACGTGGGGGGTCTTGCCAGTTCCGCCCACCGTGATGTTGCCTACCGAGATGACGGGCATCTTGAACGAGCGTGACTTCAGTATGCCGATTTCGAACATGGTGTTCCGGCACTTGACGCCTAAGCCGTAGAGCCAGCTCAACGGCAATAGCCATTTGTTTATCTTGATGAAGTCGCCTTCCACTCTTACTTATAGTGTTATTTGATGTTGAGATAATAGGGCAGACGTGCCTGGATGGCATTCTTCTGATGGATGCTCTTGAGGTAGATGAAGGGCTCGTAGTACTCTCCCAACGTGGCGCGCATCTGCTCGTCAAGGTAGTTGCCCTTGTCGGTGGCCATCTGCAGCAGTCCGTCTATCCAGCTGGGAGGCTCGGGATAACTTTTGGTGTGGTATTCGCTGATTTTGGCCAGCTGTGCTGCCTTCTTGACAGCGGTGGGGAGACCGCCTATCTCGTCAACGAGTTTTATCTTCAGGGCATCGTTGGCCAGCCATACACGCCCTTGTGCTATTTCCTCGATGGTACTGACGGGCTGCTTGCGTCCGTCGGCCACACGCTGGCGGAAGAGAGCATAGCCGCGGTCGATGTACTGGCCAAGCAGGGCCATCTCCTCATCGTTGAACGGACGTGCTATGGTGCCGAAGGCGGCATGCTTGTTGGTCTTTATCTCGTCGAACTTAATGCCGAGCTTGTCGGTGAGCAGTCCGCTGAAGTCAGGGAACATGCCGAAGATACCGATGGACCCAGTGATGGTTGTAGGCTCTGCAACGATATGGTTGGCAGCACAACTGATATAGTAGCCTCCTGATGCAGCGTATCCGCCCATGGAGACAACGACGGGCTTTTTGGCTTTCAGCTGTGTGACGGCATGCCATATCTGTTCGGAGGCATAGGCTGATCCGCCTGGAGAATTGACACGCAGCACTACGGCCTTGACGTCGTCGTCGTTGGCCAGTTTCTCAAGGTCTTTGCATACTTGGTCGGCCACGATGCTATGTTCCTGCTGGACAGCACCGCCTGTCTGCGAGTCTACGATATCGCCATAAGCGTAGTAGACGGCAATCTGTTCGCCATCCTCGTTGGCTTTCCTAACTCCTTCCATGTCGGTGAGGTTCAACTGGTGTATGTCTTCGTCAGAACCTATCTTTAACATCTTCTTCACCTCGCCCTTTACCATGTCGGTGTAGAGCAGGCCGTCCACCAGCTTCATGCTGACATAGTCCTGCGGATTGGCCAGAGCAGCAAAGCGGTCGGCATAGGCGTTCAGCGAGTCGACAGGAATCTTGCGGCTGTCGGAGACCTCTTTCAGCATGACCTGCCAGATGCCGTTCATATAGGCGGTCACCTGTTCGCGGTTGGGCTCGCTCATGCCGTCAGCCGTCAGCATCTCGGGGGCACTCTTGTATTTGCCTACCTTGCAGAGCTGAACCTTTACGCCGAACTTGCCTAACATGTCTTTGACGAAGTATGGTGTGGCGCTCAGTCCATGCCAGTCTATCATGCCCTGAGGATTCAGGAATACCTTGTCGGCTACACTGCATATATAATATGTGGACTGTTGGTATGAATCGGCATAGGCTATTATCCATTTCCCGCTTTTCTTGAAGTCGAGCAGTGCCTCGCGTATGGCGTGTAGGGAGGCAGGGGCGTCGGCCGAGAAGATGCCGGCCTCGATGTAGATGCCCTTGATGTTCTCGTTCTCTTTCGCTTTGCGAATGGCAGAAAGAATGTTGTCGAGTCCCAGATTCTGGCTGACCTGTCCTGTAATCATTCCAATGGGGTCATCCTGCGCGCGTTCTTCCATGATACCAGAGAGCGATAGGGCGAATACGGAATTGTCGTCCACCTTTGTGTTGCCTGCACTCGATGCTGCCAGCCCCACCAGGGAGATGACAGAAAGGATTCCCATAATGATACTCACCAGCACGATGCCGGTGACGGTAGCCATAACGTACTTAAGAAAGTCTTTCATACTAAATAGTCGCTAATTGAACTTAATAAACACTGCAAAGATACAAAAGTTTTTCTAAACCTCCAAATTCTTTACTGACAAAGTGTCAGTTTTGTAGATTTGGCACGCTTTTCGCATATGGAAGAGCAGAATTATTTAAAGTTTAATTTAAAATTTGCGAATTATGAACATTAAACCATTAGGAGACCGCGTGCTGGTATTGCCTGCACCGGCAGAAGAGAAAATTGGCGGGATAATTATCCCCGATACAGCAAAAGAGAAACCACTCCACGGAACAATTAAGGCCGTAGGTCAGGGCACCAAAGACGAAGAAATGGTTCTGAAGGCTGGTGATGAAGTGCTGTATGGTAAGTATTCAGGCACAGAGCTGGAGTTTGAGGGCGAGAAGTACCTGATGATGCGTCAGAGCGATGTGCTTGCAGTTATAGAGAAGTAATTTAGAATATAGTAATAACGGGTTTTCGAGACGCCGAAGCATCGAAGTATCGAAATGACGAAGTATCGAAGCTTCGAGGCTTCGAAGAATCGGAAATCCAAAATAACAGATAAAGAATTATGGCAAAGGATATTAAATTCAATATTGAGGCCCGCGACCTGCTGAAGAACGGTGTGGACCAGTTGGCAAATGCAGTAAAGGTGACGTTGGGTCCTAAGGGCCGTAATGTCGTGATTGAGAAGAAGTTCGGCGCTCCTCAGATTACCAAGGACGGTGTTACCGTTGCAAAGGAAATCGAGTTGGAGGACAAGTTCGAGAATACAGGTGCTCAGCTCGTCAAGAGCGTAGCCTCGAAAACAGGCGACGATGCCGGTGACGGTACGACGACTGCTACCATTCTGACACAGGCCATTGTGACAGAGGGCTTGAAGAACGTTACTGCCGGTGCAAACCCCATGGACTTGAAGCGCGGTATTGACAAAGCTGTCAAGTCTGTAGTAGACTTCATCCAGAAGAATGCGGAGCGCGTGGACGATAACTACGACAAGATAGAGCAGGTGGCTACCGTTTCTGCCAACAACGACGAGGAGATTGGTAAGCTGCTGGCTGAGGCTTTCCGTAAGGTTTCTAAGGATGGCGTCATCACCATCGAGGAGTCGAAGAGTCGCGATACCCATATTGGTGTTGTCGAGGGTATGCAGTTTGACCGTGGATACCTGTCGGGCTACTTTGTGACCGATTCTGATAAGATGGAGTGTGTGATGGAGAATCCATATATTCTTATTTACGACAAGAAGATTTCAAACATTAAGGACTTCCTTCCTATCCTGCAGCCCGCTGCTGAGAGTGGCCGCCCCTTGCTGGTCATCGCTGAGGATGTAGACTCAGAGGCACTGACTACGCTGGTTGTCAACCGTCTGCGTGGCGGTCTGAAGATTTGTGCTGTCAAGGCTCCTGGCTTCGGCGACCGTCGTAAGGCCATGCTCGAGGATATTGCTACGCTGACTGGCGGTGTCGTTATCAGCGAGGAGAAGGGTCTGAAGTTAGAGCAGGCCACGCTTGAGATGCTGGGTACGTGCGACAAGGTGACTGTGTCGAAGGACAACACAACCATTGTTAATGGTGCTGGTGACAAGCAGGCTATTCAGGACCGTATTGCTCAGATTAAGAAGGAGATAGAGCTGACTACCTCTTCTTACGATAAGGAGAAGCTGCAGGAGCGTCTTGCCAAATTGGCAGGTGGCGTGGCAGTGCTCTATGTCGGTGCCAACAGCGAGGTAGAGATGAAGGAGAAGAAAGACCGCGTAGACGATGCCCTGTGCGCTACCCGTGCTGCTATTGAGGAAGGTGTTGTTGCAGGTGGTGGTACCACTTATATCCGCGCTCAGGAGGCGCTGGGCAACTTGAAAGGCGATAATGCAGACGAGCAGACGGGTATCAACATCATCTGCCGTGCTATTGAGGAGCCCCTGCGTCAGATTGTCAGCAATGCTGGCGAGGAGGGTGCCGTCGTCGTACAGAAGGTTCGCGAGGGCAAGGGTGACTTCGGTTACAACGCCCGCATGGACAAGTATGAGGACCTGCGCGAGGCCGGTGTTATCGACCCTGCCAAGGTGGCACGTGTGGCATTGGAGAATGCCGCCAGCATTGCAGGCATGTTCCTGACTACTGAGTGTCTCATATGTGACAAGCCCGAGAAGGAGCCCGCCATGCCAATGGGTGGTGCCCCAGGTATGGGTGGCATGATGTAGTTTTGCAACCTCAAGATGTCAAAAAAGTAGGTGTCGGCTCCAAAAGGCTGACACCTTCTTGATTTAAATCAAAAAAGAGTTCGATTTCTCCCCTTGCTCCTTGCATGATGTTCAAAAAGTTCCTAACTTTGCATCGTCAAAAGGCGTAAAGCCTCGTAAAAGAGAAAGTATTTAGCAAAAAGAGATATTTTTTTTGATTTGTTTTAGTAGATTAGTTTTTAAGTAGTTTGTTTTAGGAACCGGATGTCGTGATGACAACCGGTTTTTTTGTTATGTTTATACTTGGCTATGTGCAAAATAATGTGTATTTTTGCAGGCAAGATGAGAAAACATATTGCTTTGCTGTTCTTTTTGCTTTCGCTTTGTGCTACTGCCCAGCAGTATCGTCCAGAGGGGAAAGCGTTTGTCTGTGTCAATGGTCAACATCGCTTTTCGCGTGTGTTGTATGGGCGTCATGGTACATGGCGTATGCTTACTAGCGACCGTCCGCTTTTTGCTGTCGCCAGTGGTGGCAAACAACGCACCATGCGACTTCGCGTTAATGGTGTAGCGCTTGACGAGACTGACTATTGCGAATCTCGCTATCACGATGGCATGCGCGGCTATCTGCTACGTCACAAGACGTGGGGCGTAAAGGCCTCGGTGCGTCTTAAGGTGGTGGCGTCGCTGTCGTCAGACCAAGCTCTTATACGTATTGTTACCAATCATTTCGAGGGGGCGGTGACGCTGGACGTGACGGGTGCAGAGAATCAGAATGTCGTCCAGCATCTGTCGCAGCAGTTCGAGGACGAGTGTTTCGTAATCTGCCGTGGCGATATGGTCAGCATTGATCCGAGAGCAGGCGACCTTTTTGATGAGCTGGAGGAAGCTGTGTGCACATTGGCAACACGTCTGGTGGTGAGTACCCCCGATGACCATATTAATGCTATGGGTGCAGCTGTATCAGTGGCTTCTAATGTTAAAAGTGATGTTAAAAATGTATCTGTCGTTGACGAACTTCTGCATCATTGCCGTTATGTTGGCGACAGGGCTTATCTTTTCAAACAGTGGCCCGCGTTGCAGCGTTACTTGCATGAGCAGGACACCACTGATACTCTCGTTACGCGTATCTTAGCGCGCCAGTATGGAGGTCAGCAACTGGCGGCGCGCATTGCTAAAGTCATAGGCGAGAATGGCTTGCCCTATGAGCAGCGGGCACGGCACCTACTGACCACTCTCAATGAACGGCTGTGGTTGAACGACAAGGGACACTGGGCAGAATGGCAGGATATGAATGGGCTAAAGCGTCTGCACACCAGTGCTGCTCTGTGGAGTATTTATACCCCCATAGACTATGGTGCCTGCACTCCAGAGCAGGCCTATGCCGCCACGTGTTACGTAGACGAGGAAATACCCCATATTCCAGTGGCAATGAGTGGCTTATCCACGCTTTCCACCTCTTGCTGGATGCCCTACGCTCATGGACAGAACAATGTTATACCTGCTGAGGCTCTGCACATGGCGCTGGCCTATTTTCAGGCGGGTAGGGCAGAGCAGGGCTTCCGGCTGCTAAAGGGTACTGTGCTCGACCAGATGTATTGCGGATTGTCGCCTGCAAGCCTTGGCGCTTACAGTCAGTATGACGCGGCCCAAGGCGGACACTATGACGACGATGCAGACTGCATTCGTATGGCTGAGCGTGTGCTGACGGAGGGACTCTTCGGGCTCCGTCCTGACGCCCTGCAGGGTCGCTGCATCATACAACCAGGTATTCCCGAGGCATGGGACTCTGCCAGCATCCATACTCCCTATATTAGCTATCACTACCGCCGTCAAGGCAACGAGGCTTTCTATGAGGTCACGCAGCACTTCGCCAAGCCACAGCAGATTGTTATCAGGCAGAGTTTGGGGCTGGGTCAGTATCGCGACGTGACAGGCACTGCCCAGCGGCACCAGACGATACGTGTCAGAGTGCCCGTTCCCCTGCCAGAGGTACGTTTCGTCGACCCCTTGGCTACGGCTTCGCAGTCTACTGAGTGGTCAGACGAACCCACTTTCGACGCAAAGTTTCATATGCAGAACATCCGTAAGAGCCTGAATGCCAATCTGGCAGACCTTTCCATCAGCGGTATCGACATTGACGACGCTGCCTTTCGCAGTCTTGTTGTTGATGACGAGTTTGTGGTCATGGGTGTACCTTTCCGTGTACCTGCCGAAGGACCAAATATCGTGCTGACGTCGTTGGATGACACCTATCCAGACTCCGTCGCCATCCCTCTGAGTGGCAGTGCCCAACAGGCATGGCTACTTATGGCTGGTACTACCAGCGTTCGCGAGAGCCGTATTGAGAATGGCCTCGTGGTGGCCACCTACAAGGACGGGACGGCGGACACGTTGCGACTGGTGAACCCAGACAACTGGTGTCCGGTGGAACAGGACTACTACATTGACGACCATGCCTTCCGCGCTGCTCAGCCTCGTCCTTACCGTGTCAGTCTTGCCATGGGCACGGCCAGCCGTGACCTGGGCAGACACTATGGACTGCTGGGCGTGCGCCAGCGTCATATACCTGGTGGAGCTGCTACCTTGCTGCGTATGCCACTCGACAAGCGTAGGAAGCTGGAGTCGCTTACCCTTCGCGCCCTTTCCAACGACGTTATCATCGGCCTTATGGCTGTCACCCTGCAATAAACAGAAGTACTATGCTATACACTGACATCTTTCTTGACTTCGACGACACGCTCTACGACACCCATGGCAATTCCGTCATTGCGCTATATGAGCTCTTCGATACCTTCCAGCTGGGCCGTTACTTCCCTGACCCACAGGTGTTCTACGACCGCTACTGGGAAACTAACATAGATTTGTGGACACGCTACTCGAGGGGCGACATTACACGCGACTATCTCATTGTCGAACGCTTCCGCCGTCCACTGAGCTACGGAGAGGGAGGACCGCTCAACTCGTCGGCCAATGCTCTTTCTGCTGCCGACAAGGCCTACTGCCTGCACGTCAGCGACGTCTTCCTGGACTACTGCTCCTCGAAGCCTGGATTAGTGGATGGCGCCCTCGAACTGATGCGTCATCTCCGTCGTCGCGGCTATCGCCTGCACATGTGCTCCAATGGTTTCCATGAGGTGCAGTACAAGAAGCTGCGTGCTTGCGGACTCAGCGACTATTTCTCTACCGTTGTGCTTAGCGAGGATGCCGGTGCCAACAAACCTTCGCCGCAGTTCTTCGATTATGCTTTTCGGTGTACCAAGGCCCAGAAAGCTAATACGTTGATGATAGGTGACAACTACCAGACCGACATTCTGGGCGCCAAGCGCTATGGCCTGGCTACAGCCTACTTCAACCGCTATCCAGACTATCCGGCTGCCGAGGCCGTCACCTATGAGGTCAATAGCCTGCGTCAGCTCATCGAAATACTCTGAGCATGCTGCAAAACGTTAAAAAGAAATAAGGCAGCAGCAAATTCTTCTCTCTTCACTCTTCACTCTTCGCTAAAATTACTACCTTTGCAGTCTGATATGAAGAAACTAATCGAGCTGTATAAGCAGTGGAGTGGGGCCGAGCCTCAGAATGTCGAGCGGCTGGCAGGAGCTGGCAGCAATCGCGAATACTACCGCATGACCAATGTCGAGGGCCAGTCCGTAGTGGGCTGCATAGGTACCAGTCGCGACGAGAACCATGCCTTCGTCTATCTCTGTCGTCATTTCACCAGACGGCAACTACCTGTACCAGAGGTGCTGGCCGTCAGTCAGGACGAGCTGCGCTACCTGCAGACCGACCTTGGCAGCATTACGCTCTTCGACGCCATCCGCGGTGGGCGTGAGGCCGGCGGACGCTACACGCTGAAGGAGCAGCAACTGTTACGACGCACCATACGCGAGTTGCCTAACATCCAGGTGCGTGGGGCTCGCGAACTCGATTTTACCAACTGCTATCCGCAGCCCGTCTTCGACACCAATTCCGTGCTCTTCGATCTCAACTATTTCAAATACTGCTTTCTCAAGGCCACAGAACTCGATTTCCACGAGCTGAAGCTCGAGGCCGACTTCCGACTGCTGGCCAAAGACCTTACCAGCGCTGGCGACGAAGAGGGCTTCCTCTATCGCGACTTCCAGGCTCGTAACGTCATGCTCGTGGGTGACAAACCTTTCTTCATTGACTTTCAGGGCGGACGCCGAGGCCCCTACTACTACGACCTGGCTTCCTTCCTCTGGCAGGCCTCGGCCAAATATCCCCATAAGCTGCGTCGCGAGCTGGTGTACGAATACTACAATGCCATGAAGCAGTACAGTGAGGTGCCTGCTCCGCATACCTTTGTCGAGCGTCTGTCGCTCTTTGTACTCTTCCGTCAGCTGCAGGTGCTTGGGGCCTATGGTTTCCGTGGCTACTTCGAGCGTAAGGCACACTTCATCGAGAGCATACCACCTGCCATGCATAACATACGCGAGCTGCTCAGCGAGCGTAACTTCCCTTACCCTTATCTCACCAGCCTGCTCACTCAGCTCACTCAGCTGCCACGATTCCAGCAGATTGAGACAATACCTGCGCGCGCTGACGGCTATCGTACCACATCGGTGAACCCCTATAAGCCACATCCGCAGGACGGACCGGCCACCTTCTCCAAGTACGACGCCCAGGGACCTCTGGTGGTGCGTGTCTATAGCTTCTCCTATGCCAAGGGAATTCCTGAGGACGAG
>Ga0247608_10003363_pt1 | contig 18757 bp, 11 predicted proteins | sample 176DNAGHGlowgp2_FD_193490 | JGI IMG/M metagenome (GOLD analysis project Ga0247608, IMG submission 193490) | Sheep rumen microbial communities from Palmerston North, Manawatu-Wanganui, New Zealand - 1766 DNA GHGlow gp2 | ecosystem: Host-associated > Mammals > Digestive system > Stomach > Rumen ...
CTCTATGAGTATGAACGTGATCAGTGGTTGCCTCAGGCATATTATTCAGCCCCGGATTGCTTTGAAGAAGTAATAGAGGAAGAAATAATCGATGAAGATGGAGAATTAATTGAAGATTAACGCTCTCATTTAAGGGCTTTGAACATCGGGATGGCGAGTCGCCGTCCCTTTTTCTTTCTAAATTTAAGCCCGAAAAATTTAAAGAGGCTTTGCTGACGGCTGCTGATTGACCTGCTGACGAAATCTTTCGTCTTTCGTCTTTCGTCTTTCGTCTGGCAGAACCTATTGAGGTATAAAGCAAATGGCAAAGTACAATCCGCAAGAGATCGAAACCAAGTGGCAGGCCTACTGGGAAGAACATCAGACTTTCAAGACGGGCGAGGATAAGTCCAAGCCCAAGTATTACTGCCTGGACATGTTCCCGTACCCGAGTGGCGCAGGCCTCCATGTGGGTCACCCCGAAGGCTACACCGCCACCGACATCATCTGCCGCTACAAGCGCAGCCGCGGTTTCAATGTGCTCCACCCGATGGGTTGGGATGCTTTCGGCCTCCCCGCTGAACAGTACGCCATCCAGACCGGTACGCATCCGGCTATTACCACCAAGAAGAACTGCGACAATTTCCGCCGCCAGATCAAGCGCCTCGGCCTCAGCTACGACTGGAACAAGGAAGTCAACACCACCGACCCGAAGTATTACAAGTGGACGCAGTGGATTTTCAAGCGCCTTTACGGCACCTGGTTCGATGAAGACCAGCAGAAAGGCCGCCCCATCGAAGAACTCCCGATTCCTGCCGACGTGGAAGCAAAGGGCAAGGAAGAAGTCCGCAAGTACAAGGATTCTAAGCGCCTCGCTTACTACGCCGACGCTCAGGTGTGGTGGTGCAAGCATTGCAAGATTGTTTGCGCGAACGAAGAAGTCTTGAACGACGGCAGCCACGAAAAGTGCGGCACCAAGGAAGTGGAACGCCGTAACCTCAAGCAGTGGCTCATGCGCATCCCGCTGTATGGCGACCGCCTGCTGAAGGGCCTCGACAAGCTCGACTGGCCGCAGGGCGTCAAAGACATGCAGAAGAACTGGATTGGCAAGAGCTACGGTGCCGAAGTGGATTTCCCGATTGCCGACGCTAACGGCAAGCCGACCGAAAAGAAGCTTCGCGTTTATACCACCCGTTGCGATACGTTGTTCGGAGCCACCTACATGGTCGTTGCTCCGGAACACGCGATGGTGCCGGAACTCACGACTGCCGAACAGAAGGCCGCCGTGGAGGAATACGTGCATGCTGCCGCCTTGAAGAGCGACCTCGACCGTACCGAACTTGCGAAGGAAAAGACCGGCGTGTTCACCGGTAGCTACGCCGTGAACCCGCTCACCGGCACCAAGATTCCGGTGTGGGTCGCCGACTACGTTTTGACCGGCTACGGCACCGGCGCTATCATGGCAGTGCCCGCTCACGATACCCGCGACTTCGATTTCGCGAAGAAGTTTAACCTGCCCGTCATCTGCATCATGGAACCGGATGCAAGCTGCCCCGAAGATGTTCGCCCGAAGGTCCTCGCCGGCGAAGCCTGCTGGGCAGCCGACGGCACCTACATCAACAGCCAGAACGACACGCTTTGCCTGAACTGCCTCAACAAGAAGCAGGGCATCGCGAAGGTCATCGAATGGCTCGAAGCCAACAAGATCGGCAAGGCCACCGTGAACTACAAGCTCCGCGACTGGCTCTTCAGCCGCCAGCGCTACTGGGGTGAACCGTTCCCGATTATCCACTGGGAAGACGGCGAAATCTCTACCGTCGATGACGCCGAACTGCCAGTGCTTTTGCCGGAACTCAAGGACTACAAGCCGGGTGACGGCGGACAGTCCCCGCTCGCAAACGCCACCGAATGGCTCCAGGTTACGGACAAGAACGGCCGCAAGGGTATCCGCGAAACGAACACCATGCCGCAGTGGGCTGGTTCTTGCTGGTATTACCTCCGCTACATCGACGCTTGCAATGGCGATGCATTTGTGGCGAAGGAACTCGAAAAGTACTGGATGCCTGTGGACCTCTACGTGGGCGGTGCCGAACACGCCGTGCTCCACCTGCTCTACAGCCGCTTCTGGCACAAGGTGCTCTTCGACCTCGGCCTCGTCTCTACCGACGAACCGTTCCAGAAACTCTTCAACCAGGGCATGATTCTCGCCTTCGCTTACGAAGATGCCGCGGGCTCCAAGGTCCCGACCGACGAAGTCGAAGAGAAGAACGGTAAGTTCTTCAAGAAGGGAACCGACATCGAGCTCAAGCAGATTGTGGCGAAGATGAGTAAGTCCTTGAAGAACGTTGTGAATCCCGATGACGTCGTACGCGACTACGGTGCCGACAGCCTTCGTTTGTACGAAATGTTCATGGGCCCGCTCGACGCCGTGAAGCCGTGGCAGACCAAGGGCATCGAAGGCATGAACCGCTTCCTCGGCCGCGCCTGGCGTTCCGTGGTGGGCGACAGCGATGAAGCCCCGGTCTTTGTGGATGAAACCGCTCCCGAAGCTATCGAGAAGGTGATGCACCAGACCGTCATCAAGGTCACGAGCGACATCGAGAACATGAGTTTCAACACCGCGATTAGCCAGCTGATGATCTTCAACAACGAAATGATGAAGATGGACAAGCGCTACCGCGAACCGTGCGAAACCTTCGTGAAGTTGCTGCACCCGTTTGCCCCGCACATCGCCGAAGAAATGTGGAGCATCCTCGGCCACAACGAATCCCTCACGAACGTCGCCTGGCCCGAAGCCGACCACTCCAAGGCCGTGGAAAACACCGTCGAAGTCGTGTTCCAGGTGAACGGCAAGGTCCGCGCAAAGGCCTCTGTCGCGAAGGACATGGACAAGGCTGCCCTCGAAAAGCTCGCTCTTGAAAACGAAAGAGTGAAGGAGTTTACTGCTGGTAAGACTGTTGTGAAGTCGATTGTTGTGCCGGGCAAATTGGTCAATATCGTTGTCAAACCGGCGTAATTCCGCGAATGTCATCCTGGAGCGTCTGTGAAGACGCGATAGGATCCAAAAGCATTAAAGGCGTTCCTTACGGAATGCCTTTTTTGTCACCAAAAATGCCACCAAAGAATTGTAAGTTCGGAGAAAACTATGCCTTTATCTCCCCTTCAGGATATCCCTAATCATCTCGCCGGCATTCTTGTAGGCTTTCGTCTCGCGTTTGCCTGAGGCGATTTCATTTGCTTCGGTTATGGCGTCTTGAACTTCGGAATGATTGTCTTGTAACCATTCGGATAAAAGGGCTTCCAACTTCTTGAAATCACAACACCAGAGGTTTGCAAATTCGTTCTTGCCTTCAGTGCGGCTCCGATACACTTTCTGGGCCTTTTCGACAATGGAGTCAAGATTCTTACGGACGAAAATCCATTCGTCTTTGAGCATTTCGCTATTGATGACGCATGTATCGATTAGGCTCTCGTCAACGGGAACCATGTTGCCGAACAAAAGCACTGCAATCTCGTTCCCTTTAGGGCCGGATATCGTCATAGTGAAAGTATTGGGGCGCTTGCTGCGTCCTTTCTTCTGTCGTACGTTATTGGTCTGCGAGGTGAGAGGAATGCAATAGAAATGCTCGGCGATTTTTATCGCCAAGAAAACGTAAGGCCTTCAAAAAACAGGGATTGTAACCTTTTAAAATTGTCCACTAAGGCAGGACCTCGCACCTTTTGAGTCTGTCCACTAAGGTAGGACCACTCGCCTTTTGTTTCTGTCCACTGAGGCAGGACCACGCACTTGTTGCCGATATCTCGACAATAACCAATATACATTAATTTCCTGAGAAAGTCAATATCGCAAAACCTGGCCATAGCCTGAATATACACTAAATGGCAAAATCCCGCAATAGGGGAAACTTTCCAACGTATCAATTCCTTTATCATATCAACTCCATCTGCTTACAGGCGTAAAAAACAGAAACTACTGCTCAAATGTATAAATTTTAAAGTCGGTTGTCAAGTGGTTTCGGTACTTTATATTGAAAAAATCACCCGCTACAGAACATTAAAGATGCGAAAATCCCCACGAAAATGAGTATTGGCAGCACTTTCAACAGCAAGGTGATGGCACAGGCATCCCCTGCGTCGCCAGCCCCGAAAAGGGCCAATATGCCAAGCACGATAAGGAAAGTAACCAGCATAGAACCTCGCCGGTACAAATATACATACTGTAAATGTCAGAATATGACAATCGGCTGTTTTGACGCAATTGGGGCGTTTTTTTTAATATTGAGGGGGAGGGGTCCCCCTGGCTTCAGCCGAATGTCATCCCCGCGAAGGCGGGGATCTCCCTTCGTCTTCCGCGCACCCCCACTGCGGGGCTTAGACGCCGCCCCGCAAAACCATGCAAGGCGAGTGCCGCAGCCATGCTCGCATGGCTATGGCCGAGCCGCAGGGGTTTCTGTAACGCCCGGCTTAATGCAACACATCCATTTTTATGTCATTGCGAGCGAAGCGAACCAATCTTTTTTCATGATTTTTATTTAAATTACGAGCAAATAGAGTTTCAAGCTCTTGTTCTCTAAATGAAATCTCGACAATTTCACGTATTCGGGAACAAGACGAACGCTCGCGTAACCATGCCACTTTTGTGGTGTGGTTCGATGTACCTTACCCATAGCAATATGGGTCTTTGGTGCGTTGCCCATTTTGTCACCTCTTAAGGTGGTTCGTTTTGGCGTATGCCGCACGATTTTGGGACGCGGTCGCTCGTTTTATCGAATACGGGCAGTCGAGAGCCTCATTTAGGTAAATCGTAGCGGTCGCGTCCTTTTCTTCCAAGAAAAGCATCGATCATCGCATTTCGCAGAGCAAGAGCGCAACCCGCGGTTGCGGTCTTTGCCGTAGTCGCAAGGCGATTTGGTATATGCTGGAAGTAGGCAGTATTGTTAATGGCTTGGTGCCGTCCGAACCGGTCGAGATTACGGGTATTTCTCCGTATCCTCATGGCAAGTTTTATGTCAAATGGATTGGCAAGAACTCAAGTATGGGTCGGAGTCGTATGCTCACTCAAGCCGAAATCGATGCCTTGGAGATTGTTGCCAAGGAAGGTTCGGTGAACTTTACTGGCGATCCTGAAAAGTTCGTGTTGTTTGCCGAAGCTGAACGAATCCATTCTGCGTACCAGTTCGACCCGCTGTTCGCTATCAACTGTAGCGTTGTAGATGCCCTGCCGCATCAGGTCGAGGCAGTCTATAAGTATCTGTTACCTCAACCGAAAATCCGATTCCTTCTGGCCGATGATACAGGTGCAGGCAAGACGATTATGACGGGTCTGCTGCTCAAGGAACTCATCATGCGCGGTAAGTTGAACCGCATACTGATTGTGACTCCTGGTGGCCTGACCAAGCAATGGCGCGATGACGAAATGGAACTCAAGTTCAACATTCCGTTCGTTATTGCGAACCGTGCTGTATTCTCATCGGAGCCGGCGTTCTTCCATAACCACGAACATGTGGTAGCTTCCATTGACTTCATTTGTCGCGAAGACGTGTTGAACACGATTTCCGAAGAACGCTGGGACATGGTGATATTCGATGAAGCCCATAAGCTTTCGGCATATGAATACGGTGAACGCACGTACAAGTCCCGCCGTTACGAGGCTGCGGCCCAACTCTCTAAGCAGTGCGAACATCTGTTGCTGCTTACGGCTACTCCGCATAGAGGCCGAGCCGATACGTTCAAGCGTCTATTGCAGTTGTTGGACGAAGATATCTTTGCGACGGCAGAAGTGGCTTCCGAGCGAGTCAAGGAACTTTCCGAAGATGGAAATAACAAGTTCTTCATCCGACGTCTCAAAGAGGATATGCAGGATTGGGATGGAAATCCGCTATACAAGCCTCGCCACACGAGGACGGTTGCTTATCAGTTGACCACCGAGGAAGAAGACCTTTATAACTCCGTGACGGATTACTTGAGCAAGCGAAAGAAAGAGGCTTCGGAATCCAATAATATCCATGTGTCCTTGGCATTGCAAGTGATGCAGCGCCGTTTGGTAAGTTCCATCTTCGCCATTATGAATACCTTGGAAAAGCGCTACAAAGCTTTGCGTAGCTTAGTGGATGAATTGACCAAGAACCCAGACCTGTGGAAACAGGGCAAAAAGCTTGCTGCTGAAATGGAAGGGGTGGAAGACATCGACGATTACGATGAATTGGATGACGAAGATCGCGATGTCCTTGACGGGATTATGAGCGACCCGAAGAAGTTCAAGTGGTTTACGACGGCGAAATCGCCAAGCGAGCTCCGCAAAGAAGCCGAAGATGTGGAAGTTTTGTTCAACAAGGCCCGAGCACTCTATGATAGCGGTGTTGAAGAGCAGAAATTCCAGAAACTCAAGGAACTCCTAAAATCCGAACATGTCGTGGATGGCGAAAAACTGGTCATCTTTACCGAACACAAGGATACACTGACATATCTCGAAAATAGGCTCAAGGATTCCGGCTATACGGTCGCAACCATTCATGGCGGCAAGGATGCCGACGAACGCCGTGCGGCTCAGTTTGAATTTATGGGCAAGGCGCAAATCCTTATAGCGACCGATGCCGCGGGCGAAGGTATCAACCTCCAGTTCTGCCGTCTACTCATCAACTGGGACATTCCTTGGAACCCGAATCGCCTTGAACAGCGTATGGGGCGTATCCATCGTTATGGTCAAGAAAAGGAAGTCATGGTGTTCAACTTGGTTGCGGACAATACTCGCGAAGGCCAGGTCCTTGAAACTCTGCTAAGAAAACTCGATAACATTCGCGATAGCCTTGGTGACGATCGTGTTTATGATGTGATTCAGGATGTGTTCAAGGGAGTTCCGCTTGATGCCATTATCCGTAGTGTGTTTGACGGGGAATCGACGGAGTTCGATGATTTCATCAACGCCGATGAAACGGCTATGCGTGATCAAGTTGCCGAGGCGATTCGAAAGCAGAATACGGAGCTGACGCATACCAAGGTCAACTACAAGGATGCCCGTAATCTCAAGATGTTCTCTGACGAGAGGCGCCTACAGCCCATTTACATTCAGTTGTTCTTTGTACGTGCTTTTAAGTTCCTCGGTGGCGAATATGAAGAGACTCTGCCTGGCATTTACAAGATAACCAAGATTCCGGATCGATTGCAGAAATACATCAGAGCGACCTACAAGGAAGATTTCTCCGAAAATTCCTTGTTCTGCTTCGATAAGCGCATATTCCTTGATTACCGCGACAAAACCTTGCTTGCCCAAAATGGCCTTGCCAAGAAGACCCATTACATTAATCCGGGTAACAAGTTGTTCGATAGCCTGATAGCTGTTGTGCGTAACGACTTCAAGGGGGAAATGCTGAAGGGAACGATTCTCATATCGCCCGAAGACAAGGAACCTTATTTTGCGTATTACGTCAAGTGCCAGGTGACTGGTGCGATGGATCCGAATACGAACGAAGACAAGATTCTTGATGAAAACTTGTCGTTGGTACAGGACTTTGGAAATGAATACTATGTTCAGACATCGCCAGCGAAGTATCTGAACATGGTGCCGCCAAACGAGTTCGCTAAGCCTGTTGAACCTCCAGCGGAAACGAATACCGATGGTGTGGTCGGATGGGCGTTGGAAAGCATTGCTGAAGGTTTGCACGCTCAGGTTCTACAGCGTGAAACGGAAGATTACGATGAACGTCGAAAGTTCCTTTTGTCGGGCTTTGACCGCGCTTTGAATGACTTGGACTTGCAGATTAGCGAACTGCAAGGGAAACAATGGAATGCGAGCGATAAACAGGCTCAAAGTATCCAAGAAAAACTGGTTAAGAAGTATAGGCTCCAAGAAGAATTGAAGGCGAAACGAGCCGAAAGACTGGCCTTGCTTGATGAAGGTCCTGTGGTGAACTATTCCGAACCGGATGTTCTTGGGTGCGCCTATGTGGTTCCGTTGACACAAGTGGAATACAAGACCCATTTCGGAATGAGCCGCGACGATGAAGTCGAAGGTATCGCGATGAAGGTTGCGATGGATTACGAGGTGGCCAATGGCCGAACCCCCAAGGATGTTAGTGCCGATAACGTGGGTTACGATGTGCGAAGCGTGGACTCCGACGGTGTTTCTATGCGCTACATCGAGGTTAAGGGTCGTTCAGGGACGGACGGTGTGATGCTCAGTGAAAACGAAAAGAACCGCCTTGAAAACCTCGGTAGGCGAGCTTGGCTCTATATCGTGGTCGAATGCAAGGGTGAACCGAAGCTTTATTGCATTAACGACCCTATACACAATATGAATTTTGAACAGAAGGTGAAGGGTGTTCAGTTCTATTTGCCGTTGAATGAATGGCAGAGAATGGTGAACAGTGCTGTATAACGGAGTTATGATGAAAGCGAAGAAACTGATTGAAGTTGCATTGCCAATTAAGGAAATTTCGTTAGAGAGCGTTCGTGACAAATCTTTATGTCATAGTAAAGGTCATATGTCAACGTTGCACGTTTGGTGGGCCCGTCGACCTTTGCCGACCTGCCGTGCAGTTGTTTTTGCTAGTATTGTACCAGATCCGCTTGATGAACTTTGCCCAGTCGCCTTTGGCGAAGCAATTGATGATTTGTTGAATAAGGGTAAGGCGAAAGCGATATACAAGCCGTATGCGGATATCCCTTACACAGCCGTTTTAGACCCTGTAGAGGACAACCGTCGCAATCGTCTCTTGGCTTTTATCGGTCAGTTCAGTGACAAATGTCAACAGAATATGTTGGCTGGTAAGGCGACTTCTCCCAAGGAACTGCTTAGTGACTATTCACTTATCAAATGGGAATGTAAGAATAACCCTGAAATCCTTGCTACGGCTCGTAAACTGATTTGGGTTGCCTATAATGCGGAACAAGAACCGTCGAAGTCATATGATGCCTTGTCCGCTGAATTTGACGTGGCATACAAGGCGATTTCGGATGCAGAAAAGGCTTTGTACGGAACGGTTGACCGTCATATAGAATGTGATGCCAACTGGGATTTGGAAATCGCATTGAAAATGGCTATCGAAAACTTTCAGAATCGTATGCCTAGCGTATTCGATCCGTTTGCTGGTGGTGGTGCTATTCCACTGGAAGCAGCAAGGCTTGGGTGTCGAAGCTATGGCAATGATATCAATCCGGTGGCTCATATTATTGAAAAAGGTAGTGCCGAGTTTCCGCAGAAGTATGGCAAACCTATTGTTTATAGTAAGGCTGAATTTGAACGAATTTATGGTGACGATGGTATTAAACTGTTCCAAGAAAAGAATGCTAACGACGGAATAGGTTGGCGCATTGATACTAAGAATTATTACTTGAAGAATCGCTTGAGCTTTGATGTTGAATACTACGCTAAGAAGATTTTGAGAGAAACCGAAGCTGAAGTCGGCTACTTGTATCCCGCGGACGAACAAGGTCGCAAGCCGGTTGCATACTATTGGGCGAGAACGGCAAAGTGTAGTAACCCCAGTTGCGGTGCAGAGGTCCCGTTGCTAAGAGGTTTTTATCTCTGCAATAGAGATAAAAAGAAAATTTATTTGAATCCAGTTATTACAGGAAATGATATTCAATTTGAAATCAAGGAAGGAACCTGTAAATTAAAAGAGTGGAATCGACGAGGCGTTTTGACATGCCCATGTTGTGGTTCTGTTACATCGGTGGATGAAGTTAAAGCTGATATGAAGAAACAGCAGAATCCTTATGGGCGTATGCTTGCAGTCATCAGCGATTCAAAGGACGGTAAAGAATATCGTATTCCTAATGAACAAGAATTGCGTGTTTCTAGGCAGTCATTTAGTTCGGAAGATATTCAGCGTCCTTCGGATAGAATGCCGATTGAAAATGTTAGAAATTTCAATACACCAGGTTTTGGTTTCTCTAACTGGGGAGACTTGTTTAGTGACCGACAACTTTATGTGATGAATAATCTTGTTCGCCATTTTCAACAAGTGAAAGAATCTGTGGCAAACAATGAATATGGCCACTCATTGGTTGTATATCTTGCATTATTAATTGATAGAATTGCCGCTTTTAGTAATTCGTTCTGTGTATGGGATTCTCGTGAAATCATACAACGCATTATGGGTCGTCAAGCTGTTGCAATGGTTTTTGACTATCCTGAATCAAATCCTTTCAGTGGTAGTACAGGTAGTGCAGAAAATCATTTGGAATGGATTGTTAATTTCCTTGAAACTGAAGGTTTTTGCCCATTTAGCGCATCTTTTCATAATTCGTCAAGCGGAGAAAAAAGGCAATACGAAGCCAAAAGTATTGATGTGACGGTAACCGATCCTCCTTATTACGATGCTATTGCGTATGCAGATTGCTCGGACTTCTTTTACATATGGTTGAAAAGAACAATAGGTGATTTATACCCCCTTAACTTTGCGACTCCGCAGACTCCCAAAATGGAAGAATGTACGGCGTTGAAACATCATCAGGGAGGAACAGATGAAAAGGCTAAAATCCATTTTGAAAATAAGTTGACTCAAATTTTTGATGCCATTGAATTGCAAACAGGCGATATCGTTAGCATAATGTTTGCCCATCAATCAACAGAAGCGTGGACGACTTTGTGCAATTCGATTCTAGCAGCGAGAATGAATATTACTGGATCTTGGGCTATGGATACGGAACAGAACTGTGGAATGAAAGCCGATAAGGCTTATCTCGAATCTTCAGTTACGGTTTCTTGTCGTCCGTCTGAACGTAAAGGATTTGGCGACTTTGCCGAGGTCAAGGCTGCTATTGAAAAGAAGGTGGCTGATGAAGTGGAATCTCTATACCAGTTGGGTTTCCGTGGTGCGGATTTGCTTACGGCTTGCTTTGGTCAGGCGGTCAGTGAGTTCGGTCATTATAAGACTGTAGAAAAGGCCGATGGCACCGAAGTCACAGTGGGCGAACTATTGGAATTGGCTCGTAATGCAGCCTTCAATACTCTGCTTAAGGGTGTTCAAGGCGATGTCTACACTCGTTTCTATATCGGCTGGCTACAGATGAATGGTGCTGGTGATGCCGATTATGACGACGCTACTAAGTTCACTCGCGTCGGTTTACCTGTAGATATCCAGGATGTTAAGAGCAAGAATTTGCTTATTGGTGATGGTAAGAACTTCCATCTTGCTATGGCTGAGGAACATCTTGGGGACAAGGGTGCTGTCATCGGTACGCGTCCCGAAGATTCCTTGATTGAACAGGTTCACCGCGCAATGCTGTTGTACAAGTCTGAAGACCGTGCTTTGCTGCTTGCGCTTATCAAGAATGTTGCCCAAGATGAAAACGGCCCGTTCTGGCGATTGCTGGCATCCCTTAAAGAACTGCTTCCTGCAAATGACGACCTAAAGCAAGTCGAGGGTCTGTTGCAGAACGCTGCCGATTTGCGTGAATCTTCAAAGGAAAAGCCAAGAGAAGTCATTGGCGATTTGTTTGACACAGCGAGGTAATATATGGCTGAATTGAATATCCCATCCTGGTTTAATTGCGTCACTCCGCAATTCGATATCCTCAACAACAAACTCGATGAGTCCGTATTCGCCGCTAATCTCGGTGACGTGATGATGGGTTCCGGCAACGAAATCTACCTTGACCCGAAGCAATTCTTCAAGAAAACCTATGTGACCAACGGTTTGCGTAGCATTGCGACCCGCGTTGTTCAGGCGTTAAATGGTGGTGTAACCGAAAACCGTGTGATTTCATTGCAGACAGGGTTTGGTGGCGGTAAGACCCACGCACTCATATCTCTTTACCATATCGTCAAGAATGGTGCTGCACTCAATGATGTCTTGGTCGAAGCAGATGTCCTTGCAAAAGGACTGATGCCCACATTCAGTAATGCAAGGGTTGCAGTATTTACCAATAACACGAATGACGTGGTTCAGGGCCGTTCTGTGCCGGAAGGCTTTGTAATCCATACCCTATGGGGCGAAATTGCGTACCAGCTTGGTGATGTCGAGGCCTACAAGACTATTGAAAAAAACGATGTTGATGGCATTGCGCCTTCCAAAGAGCTGCTGACGCCTATTTTGAAAGCCTCTACGCCGTCGCTTATCCTCATAGACGAATTAGCCGATTACTGTGTCAAGGCCGCAGGTAAGGTTATCGGCAAGGGATCCCTGTTTACGCAGACCAATAGCTTTATTCAGACGCTTACCGAAGCGGTAAGTTCTGTGCCCCAGTGTGTATTGCTGGCTACGCTTCCGGCAAGTGCTACCGAAGTGGCGTCCTCTGCGATAGGTCAGGAAGTTCTTGACGCTTTGCAAAAGCGAATCGTTCGTATCGGTGCAAATGAAAAACCTGTTGCCGATGAAGAAATCTACGAGGTGATTCGTCGCCGTCTATTCGATAATCTCGATTATGAAATCATCGACAAGGTGGCTGAAAAGTACAAGTCCATGTACCATAATCGCCGTTCAGATTTGCCCGCTGGCTGTGACGGTATGGAATACGCGAACCGAATCAAGAAATCGTATCCGTTCCACCCTGAACTTATTGAAATGTTCCATGTTCGTTGGGGTAGCGATTCAAGGTTCCAACGCACTCGCGGCGTGTTGCGTATTCTGGCGTCTATTGTGCAAGACCTGTATAAGCGCCGTAACTCGCTCAATGGTACACATTTGTTGATCCATACGTCCGATGTATGTCTCGATAATCTACCTACGCTTACGGGAACTATTACGAACCTCGAAGGTGCCAACTGGGAAACTGTGATGCATGCTGACATTATCGGTTCCGCAAGCAACGCCTTTATGATTGATAATGAGCCGGGTTCGGGTAATCTTGGCGCATTTAGTTTGACTCAAGGGATTGCGGCTACGCTGTTGATGTCTTCTATCGGTTCAAGCAACCGTAAAGGCCTTACTATGAAGGAAATCAAGCAGTGCTTAATTAAGCCGGATTCCTTCAACCATAATGACATCAATGCCGCATTGAACAAACTTGAAGGTGTTGCTCACTACTTGTATTCCACGGCATCGGTGGGCGAGAAACTTTATTGGTTCCAGACCAAGCCTAACGTGAATATCCTTGTGAACAAGGCTAAGGCAAACATTACCGATAACGAGGTGATGACCGAAATCGAAACGAGGCTCCGTAATGCGAATGCCTCTAATCCGAAACTCAAGGTTCTTGTCAACCCATCTTCGGAAATTCCGGAACAGAAATCCTTGACATTGGTGGTGCTTAGCCCGCGCTACCTTGTACCTACGGGAGAAGGTGCTGGTCAGGCAGAACAGTATATCAAGAATATTGCACTGAAAAAGGGAAGTTCTGACCGCATCTATCGCAATACGATTTTCTATTTGGCCGCGACCGAGGCGGGCCTTGCCGTCGTAAAGACGAAACTCCAGGAATGTCTTGGCTGTAAGAAGATTCTGGATGAATACAAGGGGCAACTCGACAGGGATCAAATGGCTGACGTGATGAAGCGTAGCAATGAATACGATATCGATGCTAATAAGGCCTTGATTGGTGCCTACAGCATTGTCCTTCGTTATTCGGCTCGTTTTGGAATTACTCGCTATGAATTGACATCGTTTGCGAACGATTTGACCAGCCAAATCCGAAACAATATGATGGATGAATTGGTCAAGGAAAACTGGATTCTGAAATCCATCGGTTGCCGTACCCTTGATGTAAATAACCTGATGCCTACTGTCGAAAATCCGGTTCGTCTCATTGATATTTACGAGGCCTTCCTTAAGTTTGATGATAAGCCGATGATTCTTGGTGCTGAAACTGTCATTGCGTGCGCCAATGATAACTGCCAGAAAGGACATTTTAACATCGCTCAGAGTGCCGACGGCAAGAATTTCAAGAACATCAAGCATGAATCTACGATGGGATTCCTTGATCCCAATGATGAAAGTTTCTGGATTATTGACGCCTCTATTGTGGAAAAGACCGTGGAAACTGCCTCGGCTGCCGGATTTAGCAACCAGCCTATGGGCTCAGCCGGAACAACAACGGGCCCTGTTAATCCTGAACCCCTTGGCGGCATGGTGTGTCCGGGCCCGATGCCCACAGCAAGCAAAGAGTTCAAGTCATTGGAAATCTCCGGCTCAATCAATGGTGGACAGTGGAACCAGATGTTCAACAGTTTCATCAATTTGCTTCGCTACAATAACCTTCAAATTGACGTTAAAATCAAGGCTTGTTCTACAGAAAGGAATCCTCTCGGCGAGTCCTCGCAGACTTACAAAAGCATCAAGGAATCCGCTAGCCAGATGGGATTGAATTTGAAGGTGGAGGAATAATGGTTACTTTTAAAAAAATTCAAAACGCTAATTACGTCTCTGCAGGAAATACGGCGACGATATCGGATGTTGATAAGTATTTAAATGATCGTCTGAATGAACTGTCCTTGTTGGCGCAGGGTGGTAATCCTTGGGTATTTGGTGCTTGTAGCACTTTCATTGAAATGATGGCTTTTCGTGTGTATTACACTCCAACTAATCCTGCTGCTGTCACACATCGTACATATGTTAAGTTTTGTGACGAATATTTGTATCCTCGAAGAAAACGAACGACAATCAGTTTTTCTGATGGAACTAATGTAAAATTTAACGAGCAAATATATGCTATTTTGAGGTGTGGTGTAGTTCATACATTTTCGATGAATCCAACGCCGAGGGACCCTAATCAAGCGAGACCCTATAGTTTGTTTCTTGGTCATTTGAAAAATTTCCAAGGGAATAAATCATTTCATTTAAAGAAGATAAAAATAGATAAAGCGGATGGATCGTGTAAGGAAAATGCTATTTTGGTACTTGCGGAATGTTTTGTTGATGACTTAAAAGCTTGTACAAGTAAAATTATAAACAAAGCCCAGAGAAATAACACATTAAGAACGAATATTTTGCAATCTTTTACAACCCATCCGCCATTTGGGTGGAATCTGTATTCTAAAGTATGATTAATGATAAATAGAAGGTTGTTGTTATGGCAGAAGCATTTATTAGTTATGCGCATGAAAATAGTGTTAATGATGTGGTTCTTGAATTTTCAAATAGGTTGAGGACTGCTTTTGGTATTGATGCGGAGATAGATCAGTATGAAGAGGCTCCGGCGGAAGGCTGGCCGAAATGGATGACAAAGCAAGTCGAAAAGGCTAAGTACGTGTTAGTCTTGGCAACGAAACTTTATTATCAGCGTGCGCAAGATTATAACAATGATGAAAAAGGCGGAGCTGGTGTAAAGTGGGAAACGACTCTGATTTTGCAAAATCTATATGAAATAACGGGCGCAAATACAAAGTTCATTCCTATTTTATTACGTGCCGAAGATGCTCCGTTCATTCCATTACCTTTGAAGCCGTACACTTACTATGATATATCTGATGAATCGGACTTGAAAAAGCTTGTTGCTCGAATAAAGGGCTCTTCTATTTCTAAACGTCCAGCATTGGGAACTACGGAAACCTCTTTTGAAGAGAATCCATCGCTGGATGCAAAAGAACGTAAATCTATGTTCTTTTCGACGCTTATAGATGTTGATTTATGGAATAAGGCTGGCTGGAGTGGTGTTGTTTATCAGACGGATCCTACTAATCAGACTCTACCCAAAATTGGATTATGGTTTAGTGATTATAAAGTAGGAACTGAAATTTTTAAAGGTTGGTTGAATGTTTTTGGTACAGTGGATTCTTTGGAAGAAATGCGCTTGACTATTGTTGAAAATATTGATGCAAAAGATCTTTGTGCATATAAGATAATGATTGGAAGTAATCCAGATGTTATTACCCAAAAGATGGAGGCCGCTGGGCTAGATCCTAAATTAGATATTCAGCTTTTAATGTCGCGTGTGCATACGATGCACCCTTGCAACAAGGATAATCTTAATCGTTTTAAGGCTGCTGTACGGTCGAGTAAATCGTATGTTTTGACTCTTGCTATTGTAGATTCGGTAAGTCATGAAGCTAGATTGGATCCAAAATATGAAATAATCAAGAAGGAAATCTTCTTTAGAACAAAAGCTGAAATAGAACGTGATAGAAATGACATAGATGTTGTAGCTCTTTAACCGTATATTCATTTTTTCGCGTTAGGGATAGTGACCCCTTGGGGCGGAGACTTGCAATGGAGATCCCCGCCTTCGCGGGGATGACTAGTGTAAGGCTCCGTTTTAGGAGGCTGGTGGCGAGCGACGCGCTGACGGCTGCCCCTAAAATATAGCCCGACCCACGCCAGTGGGCTGACAGCACTTAACAACTTGTTGTTTAGTGCGCATGGCCACCAAGGTGGGGAGCACCCAAATGCAAGTCGGCCGTCGAATAGGGCTAGGATACTTAATTTTTACGGGCGTGATTCTCGAAAAACTTATATATTTATGACAAACGCGTAAAAAGGAAGTATCGCAATGAAAAGAATCGTTCCGTTGGCTTTGCTGGGTGCCGTGCTCCTGCTTTTGGCGTGCGCCCATAGTTACAAGTACAAGAATGAGGCCGCGTTCAAGGGCAAGACGGGCGTTGTCGGCATATTCCGGCAGGCTGCGTTCTATTGCAGCGAGGCTAACCCGCACTACGCGAAGATTGGCGATTCTACGATTGTCGTGAAGCCCACGTGGAGCGAAGAACAGGATAACTTCTTCTTTGCGGAACTCAAGTCCGGCCCCGCGACACTCTACAGTTACAGCTACAACTGTGGCGAGAACGAGAACAAGTTTGTGCTCGATACCACATCCGAGAACAAGGGTGCCTCGGGTATCGTGATTCCCGAAAACGGTCTCTGCAAGATTGTGATTTCGTTCGTGCAGGGCGACAGGTTGTTTGACCATAACGACGTCCTTATCGAGGAGGAATTCAAGAAGGCGGAAATCGCGCTCGACCCGTCGAAGATTCCCTACTGCGAGGTGCTGAAGACCGACGGCTCGAAGATGAGTTTTGCTAACCGCGATTCCCTGATTCGGGAACAGTACAAGGCTGCAATCGAGGCGGCGAAGAACGGCTCCTGCGAAGATATCCGCCCGCTTGTCTCGCTGGATTCTAATTCGGACAAAGTTACGTGGAACGCCGAGAAGGACAAGGCCTTGATGATTGCCGCGCATTCTACTCCGAACCTGTTCGATAATGGTGCCGCATATACGGTCCCGAGCGACATGCGCGTGTTCTCGGATAAGGAATTCCTGGAATGGTTCAAGATGAACAGCAAGGGCGTGCGCAACTGGCCGCTTCGCCTGCGCCAGCTGCTTGGTCTCCCGCGCGAAGCGAATATCACGCACTTCACCACGTTCTGGGTGTCCCCGAAGGACATGATCCGCCCGGCTTATATCCCGGATGTCATGAGTTCCGAGATGACCTGCCGCTTTAACGAGGAAGACGATTCCCAGCTGGATAGCCTCGGTATGTGGCTGCGCAACTGGTTCGACAATGCTTGGAATGCGAATTACAAGTCCGAGGGCGGCTACGCGTGGACGCGCCTGGGCTACACGTATGACTGGGGCTCCAGCGGCGACAAGTACGGGCTTTCGGAATTCCTGGTTCGCGAGGAATCGCAGGTAACTGTCCAGACGACAAAGGACCTCAAGGCCTTCGTGCGGTGGATGGGCGACCGCCGGTAATCCAATCTATACGTGATTGATGGTAACCCGCCACAGTTGCTGGCTGGCTTCCTTGTATTTGCGCTCGAATGCGGTGATGGGGCGCTCGGGCTCGAACGCTTCGCGGGCAATTGTCTCTCCTGTTGTCATTCTGGAGCCGAAGGCTGTCATCCTGGAGCGTAGCGATAGGATAGAATCCAAGACACGCGCAGCCTCCGCGAATTCCCTCGCATATATTTCCCAGTTGGTGCGCAGTTCAATCGCGTCCCCGAGTTGCAGGAGCGTCGGGAAAATCGGGTGCAGGTGGAACCTGCGGGTGGCTTCGCTCTGCTTGGGCCAGGGGTTCGGGTAGTAGAGCGCGTGGTAGGGAATGTGCCACTGTCCCGCCTTGACCTTCCCGAGGGCGAGGCGCCAGAAATCGAGCAGTTCCGCGCGCACGAGGAATGCGTTTCGCGGGGCGGCGCCCGCCTTCGTGAGGCGTGCTGCCGACTTGTCGATGCCGATTACGGGGATGCCCGGGTTTGCTATCGCGATGTTTTGCGTGCTTTCGCCGGTGCCGCATCCCGAATCTAGAATTACTTTATATGCAGTATGGCCCGCGATATCCCTTTCGTTGCCCCCTGTACCCTGATTTGTCATCCCCGCGCAGGCGGGGATCTTTTGCTCATAAAAGTTTAAAACAAACTTTTCCGCTTCCGCGAACGCTATGCGCGTATGGTCCGCAATCGGGCGCAGGTATTCGGTCGATGCGTACTTGCGCACGACCTCTTCGAGTTTGTCGTATATATCGGGTTGGTTTGTGGTGACCGCGCGAGCCCCGGACATTACCGCTTCCAGATGCTCAGGCGCTTGCCGCCGGTAAGCTCGATGTCGTCAAGCCAGAAGATGACGGTCTTTTCTTCGTTGTTGGGCTTGAATCTCCACACGAGCTGGTTCACGCAGGTGTACGAGAAACGCGGGTCGATGATTTCTGCCAGGGGCACGCTGAAGCGGGCCCAGTCCTCGCCGAGCATGATTTCGTACTGCGCGATGAGCTGGTCCTCTTTCTTCTGCGTCTCGTCTACGAGGCCGAAAACGATGGCGCCTTCGCCCTTCGCTCGGAACGCTATGGAATCCACGGAAGAAATGTCGTTGCACAGTGCCTTGTTGCTCTTGCCGAGCTCAATGCCGACCGTTGCCCAGGGCCAGATGGCTTCGCCGGTAGAATCCTTGATGGTCTCGCCGAATGTCGCCG
>Ga0247608_10003364_pt1 | contig 18755 bp, 17 predicted proteins | sample 176DNAGHGlowgp2_FD_193490 | JGI IMG/M metagenome (GOLD analysis project Ga0247608, IMG submission 193490) | Sheep rumen microbial communities from Palmerston North, Manawatu-Wanganui, New Zealand - 1766 DNA GHGlow gp2 | ecosystem: Host-associated > Mammals > Digestive system > Stomach > Rumen ...
GGCAACTGGAACGATGCTCCGCAGGGACCTCGTGGCAAGATGGACAAGAGTGGGCCCCGCCGTCAGGAGATGGCCTGGATGCAGAAGAATGGCATCCTCGGTATCAAGGTCGACTTCTTCGGAGGCGACAAGCAGCCGATGATGCAGCTCTACGAGGATATCCTTACTGATGCCAACGACTTCGGACTGCAGGTGATCTTCCACGGGTGTACGCTGCCCAGAGGCTGGGAACGTATGTATCCTAACTTCGTGGCTGCCGAGGCCGTTCTGGCTTCAGAGAACCTGCACTTCGGACAGGGCGCTTGCGATGCTGAGGCGATGAATGCCTGCACCCATCCGTTTATCCGCAATACCGTCGGCTCGATGGACTTTGGTGGCTCAACCCTCAACAAGCATTACAATGTGGATAACCAGCACGGTACCACCCGTAAGACCAGCGATGTGTTCGCTATGGCTACAGCCGTACTCTTCCAGAGCAGCGTTCAGCACTTCGCTCTGGCTCCCAATAATCTGACGGATGCTCCGGACTGGGCTGTGCAGTTCATGAAGGATGTTCCCACCCTTTGGGATGAGACCCGCTTCATCGATGGCTATCCCGGCAAGTACTGCATCATGGCCCGCCGTAGTGGCAGCAAGTGGTATGTGGTCGGAGTGACCTCGGATGGCACCCCGATGAAATATGAGAAAGGAAAACTGAGGGTAGGGAAGAAGAGCCTGTTCGGCCTTGACGAGTTCTTTGTCAAGGGCAGCGAGCCCACCATCTATACCGATGTCGATGCCATCGTGATGGTGGGCGATGCTTAGGCTTCGGTCCGACGCCCGTAGAGGAATACCACTAAGAAGCAGACGAACGGTAGTATAAACGAGAAGTTCGTGGCGGGGAAATCACCCAATACCGTGCCGCGGTCGATAATCATGGCCTGAAGGGGAGGCAGTACCGAACCGCCGAGAATGGCCATGATGAGGCCTGCAGCACCAAACTTCGCATCGTCGCCGAGACCGTCGAGCGCGATACCGTAGATGGTGGGGAACATCAGAGACATACATCCGCTGACACCCACGAGACAATAGAGCCCCATGCGGTTCTGGAAGATAATCACGCCCAACGTCAGAATCATGGCTATCACGGCGAAGGCTGCCAGCAGGCGGGCGGGCTTCACCCAGCGCATCAGCCAGGTGGCGATGAAGCGGGAGCAGATAAACAGCATCATCGCGAAGATGTTGAACTGTTGCGACAGCACCTCGGCAGCCTGTTCCTCCATACCCTCGGCCATGAACACACGGGTACCATACTGGATGATGAAGGTCCAGCACATGATCTGCGCCCCCACATAGAAGAACTGTGCAACGACGCCTTCACGGTATCGCTTCAGCGTGATGAGGCGGCGGAGGGTGGCCTGGAGATGCAAGTCGTGGCTCTGATCACCATTCTTCGGCATCTTTGTGAACAGGATGATGAGAAACATCACGATGATAACGAGTCCGATGGCGAGGTAAGGCGAGATCAGCACGTCGAGGTCGGCATTCTTTATCGCCTCAAATTCCGTGTCGTTCAGCAGGGTGCGCTCGGCACTGCTCATCGGATTCAGACGGGCTTGGATGAAGTTCATTGCCACGAACATGCCGATGATCGAGCCACAGGGGTTGAAGCACTGTGCGAGGTTCAGTCGGCGGGTGGCTGTTTCGGGCGCTCCCATCGAGAGGATGTATGGATTGCAGGAGGTCTCGAGGAACGACAATCCGCAGGTCATGATGAAATAGGCAACCAGAAAACAGCCGTAGAGTCCGATGCTCTTCGATGGGAAGAACAGCAGGGCGCCGGCGGCATAGAGCCCGAGGCCCATGAGTACGCCAGCCTTGTAACTGTACTTGCGGATGAAGATGGCAGCAGGCAGAGCCATGCAGAAATAGCCGCCGTAGAAGGCCATCTGGACCAAAGCCCCATCTGTAACGCTCATGCGGAAGATCTTCGAGAAGGCCTTCACCATCGGGTTCGTGATATCGTTGGCAAAGCCCCACAGGGCGAAGCAAAACGTCACGAGGATAAATGGTATCAGGTAGGAATTCTTTTTCATGCTCATAAGTAATCATCTGTAAACTGTAAACCGTAAACTGTAAACCAATTAAAACTTCACAAGGATACGGAATACCTTTCCTGGATTATCAGCCCACTGCTGCATGGCCTCTGGCGCATCTTCGGGTGTTACCTCACGACTGATGAGACGGTCGATGGGGCAGGTGCCACGCTCCAAGTAGTGGATGACGGCGCGGAAGTCGCTGGGCTGGGCATTGCGGGAACCGCGGATGTCGAGCTCTTTCTGCACGAAGTATTTCGTCTGGAACGACACTTCGGTCTTGGCGTAGCCGATGCAGATGACGCGTCCCGTGAAGGCCACCTCGTCGACAGCCATCTGATAGGTTGCGCTGCTGCCAACGGCTTCGATGACCACGTCGGGGCCGAAGCCGGAGGTCATCTCCAGCAGGCGGGCATGCACATCGTCGGTCTTCGTGTTGATGGTGTAGCTGGCGCCCATCTCACGGGCCAGGGCCAGTTTCTCGTCGTCGATGTCGGCAGCCACAACGGTGGCACCGCGCTGGGCACTGCGCACGATGGCTCCCATACCTACCATACCACAGCCGATGACCAGTACCACGTCGATATCCGTCACCTGAGCACGACTCACTGCATGGAATCCCACGCTCATCGGCTCTATCAGGGCACAGGTACGGGGTGAGAGCAGTCCGGCGGGGATCACTTTCTCCCAAGGCAGCACGAGATACTCTCGCATGGCTCCATTGCGCTGCACACCCAGTGTCTCGTTATGCTGGCAGGCATTGACACGCGAGTTGCGGCATGAGGCGCACTTGCCACAGTTGGTATAGGGGTTACAGGTGACGACCATGCCTGGCTTCAGACCCTCAGGCACGTTACTGCCCACCTTCTCAATGACCGCCCCGATCTCATGGCCTGGTATCACGGGCATCTTCACCATCGGATTCCTGCCCAGCCAGGTGCTGAGGTCGGAACCGCAAAAACCGACATACTGCAAACGCAGGAGCACCTCGTCGGCATGCAACTCCTGTTCGGGAATACTCACGATCTGCATCTGGCGCAGACCAGAAATCTGTATTGCTTTCATCTTATTCGGACATATTTTTAATGTAAGGTAATTCTTTCAGAGTCCCAAAGCCGTAGAAACGGCGGGCATTATCACCTAAAAAGAGACGTTTCTCGTTATCCGTCATCTCGGGCGACTTGGTGATGAAGTCGTATGACATGCGATACGTGATGGCGGTGATGGTTCGCGGATAGTCGCTGCCCCACATGAGTTTCTCCATGCCCACCAGTCCGGCAGCCTCACGAATGGCACGCACGGCACTGGGGAAGGGGTAGAACTCGGAATTGTAGAGCCAGGTGATGCCACCCGTCTCGATCATGACGTTCTCGTGCCGGGCCAGCAATACTTGTTTGCGCCAGCTCTCAACGTCCCAGCAGGGTGTCTGTGGAGGATTGGCCATACACAAGTGGCCGAAGGCAATCTTCAGTCGCGGACACTCGCTGATCACCTCTTCCATCTCCTCTACCTGGCGGATGCCGTTGGCCAGGGTGATGGAGAGCGGGGCACCGCGCTGTTCCATCAGCCGGAACATCCGCATCATCTCCTCGCTGTTCAGAGGGCGCCCTAACAATCGGTGGGCGGGGATAGCCAGGCCCTTGAAGCCATGATCCAACAGAGTCTCAGCCTGGGCGTAGAACCCGTCTTTCAGATAGTCGGCCATGCCGAAACAGAAAAAACGGTCAGAATGCTGGCGCGATACCTTTGACAGATAATCGTTTTGCAGACCGTCGATGAACTCCTGTACGACAACGGCAGCCGATACCTGTGCATAGTCCATGTTCGACAAGAATACCTCTGCAGAATTCTGGCCGTCAATCATAAATGGGGGTATCATTTGCACCTCCTCGCCCAAGAATATGGAGCGCCCGTTCTTCAGCGAACGGATGGGCTTGCCGTCCCAACTTGTGTCTTGCTTCAGCCACAGGTGACTATGGGCATCGATGATAAAATATGGGTCCGTCATGAGTGAATAATTAGTTTGATGGGTGCAAAGTTACTAAAAATAATTATTATTGCGTTGTTTTTCGGAATTTTTTACATGGTTTTCGGAATTTATTCGTATATTTGCCGCTGGTATGACTAGGCTTTCAAAATTAATCAACAGGACCTTGTCCTTCAGACTAACTCTGAGGGTCATACTTGCCTTGGCAATTTTGCTGATTGCGGCTCTGCTGGTGATGTTCTGGTTTTCGCGCAAGGCCGTCAAGGAGGAGACTTTGCAGGATGCTGGACAGACCTTGGAGGCTACGGTAGAGCAGATCGACAATATCCTGCTGAGTGTGGAACAGGCGGCAGGCAATGTCTATTGGAAGATGATGCCCTATGTTGATGATCCGGAAAAGTTAGAGAAATATACCCGCCGGCTCCGTGAGACCAATCCCTATATCACCGGTTGTGACATCGTCTGGAATACTGACACGACAGAGGCTATAGGCTGGACAGACCCCAAAACAGGGGGGGAGGCCATCACCTCATATCAATTGCCATTATTCAAGGGACGACGGAAAGTGGCTACGATGGTGGTGGGCGTGTCGCAGGCGCTGTTGTCGAAAATCGTGCTTGGGGCCAAACCGTCGCCTCATTCCTTCTGTACGCTGCTGAGGAAAGACGGGACGGTAATCATACATCCTGACAGCAGTGTGTTGAACAAGAACCTGCTGGTGCTTGCAAGGGATGACGACCAATCCATGCGGGAGACGGCACGGTCGATGCTCAGTGGGGGTACGGGATATCATAAGGTGAGGCTGGACGGGGTGGACTACTATGCGTTCTACAAACCTTTTGAGCGTGCCAATGTGCCGGGGCGCGACATGATGAAACTGGGATGGAGCGCTGCCGTCGTACTTCCTGAGGATGATATCTTCGGCGATTATATCCAACTGCATTATGTCGTGCTTGTCATTGCTGTTGTCGGACTGTTGCTGCTGCTCGTTTCATGCTATCTCTTCATCCACCGTCAGCTTCTGCCGCTGAGGCTGCTTGAGAGGTCGGCGCATCGTATAGCAGAAGGCCACTACAACGAACCTATCCCTGACAGTCGGCAGCAGGACGAGGTGGGACGGCTGCAGCGACACTTCCAGAAAATGCAGCAGTCGCTCTCTACCCGTATGGCTGAGATGCAGCAGTTGTCGGACACCCTCAAGCAGCGAGGCGAGGAACTGCAGGCTACCTACGAGCAAGCTCAGGCAGCTAACCTTATGAAGACAAATTTCCTGTATAATATGTCGGATCAGATGATGGCGCCTGTGGGCGGCATCTTCAAGAGTGTCAAGACGATCAGTGACCATCCTGACAAATTGACGGAGGAAGAGACCAGTCTCTTGGTGGATGAGATACAAAAACAGGGTGGAAAGGTCACAGCCCTGCTCAATCAGCTGATCAAAGACTCGGAAAAGATCATGGACAAATGATAATGGATAATTAGAGATGCGTAATATTGTCAGATATATCCGCCAGTCGCTTTCCAGAAAGCTCAGTCTCGGCATCCTGCTGATGGCTGCGCCTATCTTCATGCTGGCAATAGGCATTCTCTTCATCCAGTCGAGATACCAGGTGAAACAGGAAGCGACGAAGCATGCCAGCAGCGTGCTCAACACCACGATGCAGGGCATACGTCAGTACATGAATGTCGTGGAGACGGCAACCGATGTCAATGACTGGGAAATCACAGAATACATGAACCCCGACTCTATTCTGGCCCTGTCACGATATATTGTCATGCTCAATCCTAATATCGACGGCTGTTCCATCAGTGCCGAGCCGAACGTGTTTCCGAAATACGGCAAGTATTTCTCGGCTTACACCGTCAGGGAGAATGACACCGTCAAGACCGTTGTGGAAGAGCCGTATGAATACTTCGACAGAAAATGGTATAAGAAGCCCCGTGAGCAGGGGAAGCCCTGCTGGGTCATCTACTTCGATGACCAGGACCTGGATCTCATTATCGAAGGTATGCTGGCCTCTTACTCAAAGCCCATCTATAATGCCAACAAGCAATTCGTAGGTGTCATCTCCACCGATCTCTCGCTGCTTCGGCTCTCGAAGCTCATCGCGGCGGAGAAACTCTATACCGACTCTTATTATATGATGGTTGGTGATGAGGGACGTTATTACCTGCATCCCGATACGGCGCTGCTGTTTAAAAAGACCATCTTCAGTGATGTCGACCCACAGCAGAATCCGGACATCGTAGCACTGGGTCATGAGATGACCACAGGCAAGCAAGGCAGCATGAGCGTCATGATCAATGGTGAACGTTGTCTGGTATGCTATCAGCCTGTACCTGGAGCACCTTGCAGCCTGGCACTTGTCTGTCCGGAACGGAGTGTGCTACAGAGTTATAACCGACTGGGCTTTATCATCACTCCTCTCATCATCATCGGTCTGCTGATGATCCTTGTCTTCAGCAGTTTCACCGTCGCTCATGCCATCCTGCCGCTCTACAAGCTGACGGGCAAACTGCAGCGCATTGCCGACGGACATTACGATGAGCGGATTTCCACCACCCATTACAAGGATGTCGTGGGTCGTATGCAGAACAGCTTTGCCATGATGCAGGACTCGTTGTTCCATCATGTGAACGATATCGAGCAGATGAATGCTGAGGCTGCTCGCCGTAATGAGGAGTTGGTGCATACCAGTGAACTGGCCAAGGAGTCAGACCGGCAGAAATCGTTGTTCATCCAGAATGTGTCCCACCAGATCCGTACACCGCTGAATATCATCATGGGCTTTGCGCAGGTATTGAAGGAGAGTAAAGGCTGCCTTCCGGAGGAAGAGACGAAAGGCATCACCGACATGATGTGGCACAATGCCCAGATTCTTAACCGGATGGTCATGATGCTCTTTGACAGTTCTGTAAGAGGGACTACCGAGGAACTCTATGCGAACAGGGATGAAGAGGTGTCGTGTAATGAGGTGGCCCATGAGAGCATGGCTTACGTCCTGAGGCATTTCCCGGAACTGGTGATCAAGTATGCCACCGACTTGCCTGACGACTTCTGCATCAACACCAACCGCCACTATCTGGTGCTCAGTGTGCGTGAGCTGCTCTTCAATGCCGCTAAGTATTCCGACGGGCAGAATGTGTATCTACGGGTCAGCGAGATGGGGTCGATGGTGCGCTTCATCGTTCAGGATACGGGTCCCGGCATTGCGGAGGAAGACATTGCCCGACTGTTTGAGATGTTCACCAAGGTCAATGATATCTCCGAGGGCTTGGGGCTGGGTCTCGCACTCAGCAGGCGCCATATCCAGAATCTCGGCAGCGACCTGATCCTCGACACCAACTACCGCGCCGGCTGCCGGTTCATCATCGAACTTCCTAAAGTGAGATAATCAGGATCTTACGAGTTCTTCCACCTGACGAACATCTGATCGCCGATGATGGCTTGTACTTCGCTCACAAGCTGTTCGTCCAACGGCTCGTTCACATAGTTGATGTTCTTCAGCACATTCTCGGGGTTGGCACTGCTGAACAGCGTCGTGGCAATCCGGGGATTCAGACTTGTGGAGAACTGGATGGCCAGCTTCTCGATGGGATAGCCTTTCTCCTGACAATAGGCCGCGGCCTTGGCACAGGCGTTACGCAGGTCTCTGCCTGCGGGATGCCACAGCGGAGCTCCCCGCTGCGAGAGCAGACCCATAGATAAAGGTGAGGCGTTGATGACACCCACTCCCTGCTGTTCGAAGAATCCAAGATAGTCGGCCAGTAGCGTGTCGTTCAGCGAGTAGTGGCAGAAGTTCAGGATGCTCTCCACTGTTCCCTCTTCGCAATGCTCGATGACCCACTTCAGGTTCTCTGGCTGCAGGTCGGTGATGCCCACATGGCCCACCACACCTTTCCGTTTCAGTTCGACGAGGGCAGGCAGGGTCTCGTCGCAGATCTTCTGCAGACCACCCTCCATGCCGGCCTGGAACTCGATGTCGTGGACGTTGATCAGGTCGATATAGTCCACGTTCAGGCGCTCCATGCTCTCATACACACTCTCTGTGGCCCGCTTGGCGCTGTAGTCCCAAGTGTTCACACCGTCTTTCCCGTATCGTCCCACTTTTGTGGAGAGGAAATATTTGTCACGGGGAATCTCCTTCAGGGCCTTTCCCAGAACGGTCTCTGCCTTCAGATGACCGTAATAGGGCGACACGTCGATAAAGTTGATGCCGTTGTCCACGGCCACATGGACGGCACGGATGCCCTCCTCCTCACGGATGCCGTGGAACACACCACCCAGCGACGAAGCGCCCAGGCTCAGGTTCGACACCAGCATGCCAGTCTTGCCAATTTCGTTGTATACCATATTATAATTATATAAACTGTTGCAAAGGTAGACATATTTTTGGATAAAGTGTAAGAATCTGTCATTCTTTCCTCGCAAATTGATACAAATCGCAAATAAATAGATACAATCTGTGGCCTGAGTCTCGGGATTATTGGCTAACTTTGCACCGGAAATCAATCCTAAATCATTAAAGAGCATGTTTCGCAGGACATTATGGTTATTAACAGCCTGTCTGACGACTGTCGCAGGCCTGGCGCAGGACGTGAAAGTTGAGTTCTTCACGCCGAGTATCGTACACATCGTGAAGGGACAGCCCACGAAGAGTCTGGTGGTTACCGCCAAGCCAGAGCAGGTGGAGGTCACCCGACAGGGTAATACCTGGAAAAGCAGCGAACTTATCGTCAAACTTGATCCAGACATGATGAGTTTTACATTCTACACCGCCGGCGGTCGTGTGCTTCTGCGTGAAGAGGGGTGGAGTACCATCCGACAGAACATAAATGACTTCAAGGTGAGTCAGACATTCCGGCTCGACAAGGATGAGGCCATCTACGGTCTTGGTACCATCCAGAACGGTAAGATGAACCGTCGTGGGGAGCATAAGCGCATGGAACAGTCGAACCTCGAAGACTTCCAGAACGTCCTCCAGAGCATCAAGGGGTGGGGCCTCTTCTGGGATAACTATTCACCCACACAGTTCGATGACGATGCCGATGGTATGACCTTCACCTCTGAAGCGGGTGGGGGTGTCGACTACTACTTCATGTATGGTGGCTCTGCCGATGGTGTGATTGCCCAGATGCGTCACCTTTCCGGCGATGTGCCTATGTTCCCGCTCTGGACCTATGGCTTTTGGCAGTCGAAGGAGCGTTATAAGACCGCTGCCGAGACGGAAGGCATCGTTGATCAGTACCGTGCCCTGCAAGTGCCTCTCGATGGTATCATCCAGGACTGGCAGTACTGGGGTTCGAACTACTTGTGGAACGCGATGGATTTCCTCTCTGAGGACTTCGCCACCGGTCCGCAGCTCATCAAGAATGTCCATGAGAAGCACGCCCATTTCATGATCTCCATCTGGGCGAGCTTCGGTCCGCAGACGCAGCAGTTCCGCGAACTGAATGAAAAAGGTCTGCTGCTGCCCATCGAGACGTGGCCGCAGAGTGGTATCTCGCACATCTGGCCGCCCGTCATGAAGTATCCTTCGGGTGTGAAGGTCTATGATGCCTTCAGTCCTGTGGCTCGCGATATCTACTGGAAATATCTGAAGACGCTCTATGACTATGGTTGTGATGCCTGGTGGATGGACTCGACGGATCCCGACTTCTTCAATCCCCGTGAGAGCGACTATGACTATAACCTCCCCCTGGCCCCCTCCGAAGGCGGGGAAACTCCAACCGCGACCTGGAGGGAGATGAGAAACGCCTTCCCCCTCGAGACCGTCCGTGGTGTCTATAACTCCCAGCGCAGCAGCGCCCCTCCTTTGGAGGGGTCGGGGGAGGTCAAACGAGTCTTCATCATGACCCGCTCTGCCTTCGCCGGGCAACAGCACTATGGTTCGAATATGTGGAGTGGCGACGTGAACTCTTCTTGGGACATGCTCCGCAAGCAGGTGCCTGCCGGACTGAGTTTCTCGCTGACGGGCAATCCCAACTTCAATACCGACATCGGCGGCTTCTTCTGTAATGCCTACAATACCCGTGGTTCGGGTTCGGCACCCAAGAACCCGCAGTTTCAGGAACTCTATGTGCGCTGGATGCAGTACGGCCTGCTCTGTCCTGTTTTCCGCAGTCACGGTGCCGATGCCCCGCGTGAGATCTGGCAGTTCGGTCAGAAGGGCGAACCTGTCTATGATGCCATCGAGCAGCAGATCCGCCTGCGCTACCGCCTTATTCCTTATTTATATAGTACGGCCTGGCAGGTGACGTCTGCCAACGAGAGCTATCTCCGTCCGCTGTTCAGTGACTTCGTCAAGGATCGCCGTGTGTGGGATATCGCCGATGAGTTCATGTTCGGTCGCAGCATCCTCGCAGCCCCCATCCTCGATCCTCAGTACACGGAAGAGAAGGTCATCCGTACGAACGCCATGACTGGCTGGAACAGGGAGTTGACAGTTGACAGTTTGCAGTCGACAGTTGATTTCTCTGAGAGCAAGTCTGCCGTGAAATATCTGCCGAAGGGCACTACCTGGTATGACTTCTGGACGAACCAGAAATATAAGGGCGGACAGACTGTTACGCTCGTGACCACGCTTGACCGTGTGCCGATGTTCGTACGTGCAGGCAGTATCCTGCCTCTTGGACCAGAGATGCAGTATGTCGGTGAGAAGGCTTGGGACAACCTCGAATTGCGCCTCTATCCCGGTGCCGACGGCAGCTTCACCTTCTATGAGGATGAGGGTGACAACTACAACTACGAGCGTGGTGTCTACAGCACCATCACGTTCCTCTGGAACGACCGCAGCCGTACCCTCACCATCGGTCAGCGTCAGGGCGAATATCCCGGTATGCTGACATCCCGCCAGTTCACCGTCATCCTTCCCGACGGCACATCGAAAACAGTCACCTACGATGGCTCCGCTCAGACCATCCAACTATAATAATTCTCTAATTCTCAAATTCTTGATATAAATACTATCGTTATGAACAGAAATTCATTCTTGAGGATCCTGGTATTCTCTTTCTTCTTTCCACTTTCCTCTTCGGCCCTTGCTGAAGACTACGAGACCCTCAACACCCCACCCATCCAGAACCCTATGCTTTGGGCCGACGTCCCTGACCCTGACGTGATCCGCGTGGGCGACACTTTCTACCTCGTCTCTACCACCATGCACCTCATGCCAGGCGCTCCCGTTATGGCCTCGAAGGACCTGAAGAACTGGGAGACCGTGGGCTACATCTTCGACCGCCTCACCGACTCGCCGAAGTACGACCTGCAACAGGGAACCGCCTATGGCCGAGGCCAGTGGGCCACTTCGCTGAAATACCATAATGGCCGTTTCTATGCTCTCCTCGCACCCAACGAACAGGGTGCCATGGGCGACACATACATCTTCTCTGCCGAGAAGGCCGAGGGACCTTGGGAACTCGTCTCCCGCATGCGCCACTTCCACGATTGTTCGCTGTTCTTCGACGATGACGGCCGTGTGTTCGTTATCTACGGTACGGGCGAACTGATGGAACTCAAGCCCGACCTCAGTGATGTCATCGAAGGCACCTACATGAAGATCTTCCAACGTGAGGAAGACGAGAAAGGACTTCTCGAAGGCTCGCGCGTCATCAAGAAAGACGGCAAATACTACCTCCTCATGATCTCCCACGTCTATGCTCCAGGCAAGCACCGTCGTGAGGTGTGCTACCGTGCCGACGACATCCATGGTCCCTACGAGAAGCAGGTGATCCTTGAGAGTGAGTTCGGCGGCTTCAGCTATGAGGCGCAGGGTACCATCGTCGACAGTCCCTCGGGCGACTGGTATGGCATCATCTTCCAGGATCGTGGTGGAGTAGGGCGCGTGCTGACTGTCATGCCCTGTCGATGGATCAACGGCTGGCCGATGCTCGGCGACGAGAACGGTAAGGTGCCCGACACCGTGCGTCCTTTCGTCAGTGGACAGCCCGAGACCGCTATTGTCAAGGCCGATGATTTCGCCGAGTCGAAACTTGGTCTCCATTGGCAGTGGAACCATAACCCCATCGATGCCGCATGGAGTCTCACGGAGCGTCCGGGATTCCTTCGTCTGAAGACCAACCGTGTCGTCAATACGCTCTACCTCGCCCCCAACACGCTTACCCAGCGCATGGAGGGTCCGCAGTGCAGAGGCTCTATCGTTATCGACTGTGTCAGGATGAAGGATGGCGACTGTGCCGGTCTGGCCGCCTTCAACAGCGACACGGGCGCCCTCGTCATCAAGAAGAAGGGCAAGAAACTCTTCCTCCAGATGGTGGAGATGACCTGTCAGCTCTCCGACCGCGACAAGGAAGTGACCAGTTTCGAAGAGAAAGTCATCGAAGAAATCCCTCTTAATTCCTCAAAGATCTGGCTCCGCATCGATGCCGACTTCCGTCCCGGTCAGGGTGCGCGTCGCTTTGGCGGGGCTGACTGCGCCAACTTCTCTTATAGCCTCGACGGTGAGCAGTGGACAAAGATGGGAACCGAGAACTATCGCCTCGGATTCGACTGGCGCCGATTCTTCATGGGCACCAAGTTCGGCATCTTCTGTTATGCCACGAAAAAAGCAGGCGGTTTTGTCGATATTGACGAATTCTGCTACGAAAAAGGCGCGAAATAAGTTGCGGTAAGTTAAACTTTTATAAATATAGGCACTTTTTTGCTCAAAAGCGTGCAAGTTACACAATATTTTAGTACCTTTGCACGCTTTTTCAGAGTAACAAGATATTTATGAGGCAATTAAAGATTCAAAAGAGCATTACCAACCGTTCGAGTGAGGCACTTGACAAATACCTCGTCGAGATCGGTCGTCAGCCCCTTGTAACCATCGAGGAGGAGATTGAACTGGCACAGGCCATCCGTAAGGGAGGCCGTGAGGGTGAGCGTGCGAAGGAGCGTCTGGTGACTGCCAACCTCCGTTTCGTCGTTTCTGTAGCCAAACAGTACCAGCATCAGGGCCTGACACTCACCGATTTGATTGACGAAGGTAACATCGGACTGGTAAAGGCCGCTGAAAAGTTTGATGAGACACGAGGCTTCAAGTTCATCTCCTATGCCGTATGGTGGATTCGCCAAAGCATCCTGCAGGCCATCGCCGAGCAGAGCCGTATCGTGCGCCTGCCGCTGAACCAGAGCGGAGCCCTGAGCAAGATCAATCAGGAGATCAACCGTTTCGAACAGATCCATCAGCGCCGTCCGTCAGTGACCGAGTTGGCTGAACTCACGCAGATTGATGAGGCCAAGATCGAGCAGACTGCCAAGGCCGACAGCCACCACATGAGTATCGATGCCCCCTTCGGCGAGGACGATGACAACTCGATGGCCGACCTTCTGAGTTCCGGCGACGACTCCCGCACCGATAAGCAGGTCGATTACGAGTCTCTGACCTCAGACCTCGAGAATGTGCTGCGTAGTGTGCTTAAGGACCGCGAGCTGAAGATTGTCCGTGAGTGCTTCGGCATCGGCTGTCAGGAGCGTGGCCTCGAAGAGATCGGTGCTGAGATGGGACTCACCCGTGAGCGTGTCCGTCAGATTCGTGAGAAGAGCATCACCAAGCTCCACGACAGTGGTCATGCCCGCATCCTGATGAAATACTTGGGATAACATCAAGTAACAAATCATAAAATCCCGATAGTTCGCGTGACTATCGGGATTTTTTTAGTAGGGTAAATACGACGAATCTTTTTTCCTGTTACCGTTCTTTCAAGAAGCGTTTCAACAGGAAGGTGAGGAAATAGGGGAAAGTGTAAAATTGCCCGTTCCATCCGATGTTTTTGTAACCGAGTTTAATGCCGTATTTCACGTCGGGATAGGAATCCCACTTTATGAGATTGTTCAGCGAGGCGGTGGCGTTGTCTTTGGCTTTGACTTCAACCGGTACCAACGAATTGGCATCGCGAACAAAGAAGTCCATTTCAAGGGCAGGATTCTCTCGTTTATAGAAATACAGCTGCTCGTAGCCCGACTTACGTAGCATCTCACCGACAACATTCTCATAGATGGCACCCTTGTAGGTGCCAAAGTTCTTGTTGGCACGCAGATCCTCCTGCGCTTCCTCATCGAGCGAAGCGATAAGCAGGCCCGTATCGTGATAGTACAACTTGTAATAATCTGAATCGTAATTGCCTTTCAACGGCAACTCTACATTGTTCAGACAGTAACAAACATTGATGACACCTGCCTCCTTCAGCCAGTCGACAGCCCCTACATATTCTCTATTTCGGGCGCCTTTGGCAATCTTTGTGATCTGGTATTTCTTATTATCCTTTGCCAGGAAGGTGGAGATATGACTATAAACGGCTAGCAGCTTTGACTTGTCCGTTTGCTTAGCGTATTTCGTGATGTCCTCCTCGTAGAGGTCTTCTATCTGTTCCGGTTGGTAACCCTTGGCCCACAAGAACTCCTCGAAGTCCATCGAAAACATATCGAAGTCGTCCTTAAAGCCGACGGCATTACTTTCGATCTCCTCGTAATAGATTCCCATCATCGACCCAGAACAAATGACATCGTAGCGTTTGTCCTGACAGAACGACTTCAGGGAGGTAGCACAGTCAGGACACTTCTGCAGCTCGTCGAAGAAAATCAGCGTTTTATGCGGAATAAACCGCCACGATGGTTCCAGTAGTGAAATATTCTTGAGGATAGTATCTACTTCATAGCCATCGTCAAAGATGGCCCTGAACTTCTTCTGAAGCACAAAGTTGATTTCAATGACCGACTCATAGTTGGCCTCACCAAATGACCTGATGGACTCCGTCTTGCCGATCTGGCGGGCACCTTTCACTATCAACGGCTTCCTCTTTGGATTGCTCTTCCAATCTAAAAGGTACTTGTCTATCTTTCTTTTAAGCAGTTTCATACATCAAAAATCACATTTTCGGCTGCAAATATAAGCAAAAAATCACATTTCTGGCATAAAAAACCGAAGAAAAATCACATTTTTGTGTGTTTCTCAGCTCACGGATAAGCGTGAGCGTGTCCGTCAGATTCGTGAGAAGAGCATCACCAAGCTCCACGACAGTGGTCATGCCCGCATCCTGATGAAATACTTGGGATAACATCAAGTAACAAATCATAAAATCCCGATAGTTCGCGTGACTATCGGGATTTTTTTAGTAGGGTAAAAATGGGGGCTGCTAATACCCGAGTTGTTTCATCTGCTCTCGGATGGTGCTGACGGGGAACGAGGGACAGGCCTTGTGAACGCCTTCGAGCTCATTGTGTCCGACAATCTCAGCATCAGGATAGTCCTGTTTCAACGAGACGAGCAGCGTGTAGAGGGTGAGCTTCTGGGCAGGCGTACGGGTGTCGGCGGCGCGGCCTTTCTCATCAAGGCCACCCTCGTAGCAGATGCCGATGGAGTGGGCATTATAATGCCTGGCGTGGGCGCCGACCATCTTTTCAGAACGACCGAAGTGCAGCTGTCCGTCGCGGGTGATGTAGTAGTGGTAGCCGCAGCACTTCCAGCCTTTGGCTTTGTGCATCTGGTCGAGCCGTTCCATGGAAATGTGCTGGTCAGGTCTTGATGCCGTGCAGTGAATCACGATTAAATCTATTCTTCTCATGGCTGTCAGGATTTAGAGGTTCATGCAGGATTGGATGATGTTGGTACCGAGGATCGTGGTGATGACGGTGACGATGATCTGAAGGATCTTCTTGACGGGGATGTCTTTCTTAAAGAGTTTCATAATGATGTAATTTTCTGTGAATTTCTGTGTGACATAAAATCAGGGAGCGAGAGAAAAGAGGTGTGAGGTGAGCAGACTGGCTTGATGGCGGTGATGTGGACTTGTTGCAGCGCGCAGCGGCTGCCTGAGGTGCCATAGCACAGTCCCGGACTCAGAGCTCACGACCTCTCAGAGGCTAAGGCTTAATCACCGCCACCGGCGGGAGCGTCACCCTGGGCGACAGCGATGCCATAGGTGGAGATGGGAACCTTCTCCTGGTAGCGCTTCTCCTTGCCGGAGATCATCTTCTTGATCGACTTCACGACGTAGCCCCACTCGAAGATACAGTCATCCTTGAAGGACTTCGACGTGAGCTTCTCGCCCTTGGTGTTCTCGGGTTGGAAGTTGATCTTGATGCCATTGATCATGGCAGCGGGACCGTCTGAGATGGCATCGGTGATGTTGGCCTTGCCGAGTTTCTGACCATCTACGGCAGGGGTGAACGTGCCGAGGCCGTCGATCTTTACGGGCTGGCCCTGTGAGAGGAGTTCCTTGAGACACTCGACCACCTGCTTGACCACGAGCTCACACATCTGGTAGCTGGCAATCTTGCCGTGTTCGGTCATGTGGCGGCAGAAGCCCTTGAGGTTAATAGGTTCCTTACGCTCCACCTCGGCGAAGTACTTGCCATAGGCGGTTGAATCGTCATTGGTGTTCTGACGAAGGTTGATCGTCATGGGAATGTTTGAACGAGCCATAGTTTTTTTAGTTGAGAGTTGAGAGTTGAGAGTTGAAAGTTCGCGGTGTCGGGGTGAGGTAAGCGGGAGAAAGGTGGCTGCAAACTCCGAGAAAGGTAGTACCTTTCCGGCAGAAAGGTGGCACCTTTCCTGGGCCCATCCGCCTGGTCACTTCCGACAATGCAAAGGTAATACTTTTTGTAGGCACGTTTTCCGTTTAGGTCGCTTTAGGTACGATATGATACATTAGGCAGGATAAGTCAGGCTAATCGTCGATATCGATGCAGTATTTCTCGGCGATGAAGCGTACCGCGTTTGGCGGCAGTACCCTTGCCATGGGTTTTACTCCCATGGCCTCCAACTCGGCGTGATATTGCTTACACCAGCTCATCAGCACCTTCACGCTCACGCCGGCGGCATCCGCCAGCTGTTGTTTCGACATTGCTTTCATCTTCTTAATGCTCTTAATTCTAAATTCTTAATTCTCTCGGGTGTCAGGGGTGACAGTAGAAATACATGAATTCTCATGCGTACCGTGTGTATGCGGTACGCAGGAGGAATCCCGTTCCTTAGGTGTCACCCCTGTCCCCCTCCTCGCCGTCGTCACCCTCGGGCCGTGCGTCGTAGGCCAGCACCGCCTGGTTCACCTCCCCCTCGTCGATCCAGCTGGCCACCATCGCCACGAGCCACCGTTTCAGGTACTCGTAGAAGAGCATCTGCTTCTCCACCCCGCCCTTGACCGTCACCGACACCGACATGGCGAGGATATGGTCCTGTCCGTCCCACGGCGGCAGGCGGTTCAGGTAGTGCAGGAACGGCTGGAAGGTCGGCACATACCCGGAGTCGAGTACTGTCTCCAGGTCGAACTTCCTCGTGGGCTTGATGCCATAGAGGGCCGTCAGCAGGGTGTTTTTGAGACGGTCGCTCATCGGCTGCCAGTCGTCGCTGGCGAACTGTGCGAGTTCGCTGTTCTGGCAGAAGGTGTTGTCCTCCGGCAGCCGTGCCTCCACACGGTATTTCACCGTATTGTATCGCAGGTAGATGTGGTCGCTGAGGAACGCCTTGATCTCCTCCGGCGAGGCATACTTCTCCTGCCACGGCACCTTATGCTCCTTTTCTTCCCCTTTACTTTTTTTCTTGTTGTCTTTGTTGTCCATGTTGTCGTTTATTTCTCGCCGCAAAGATAAGAAAAAGAAAAAACAATTACCCCCCATATTGCATGTATATATGGGGGGTATATTGCTAGTTAAAAAGCTGTTTTAGCTTGTCTTGGAATCTCAGGGATTGGTGTTGTTCCATGGCTCTATAATAATCATTATACATGTTTTTCCTGTGCTATAACTCACCGAACACCTTCCACTTCTCCTTGATGCCCAGACGCTCGGCCATCGCATCGGCCAACAGTGCTGCCTGCGTCCGCGAGAGCAATGGCTGGTAGTGTTCATCCACGTAGCCCGCCTGCTGGGCCTTCTGCCATAACGCCATCGCTTCATCGGTGGCGAGAACTTCCGGCAAGTCACTCGTTCCTTTCTCCCTCCCTACACTGGGAGGGTCGGGGAGGGTCTTCCCCAAAATAAACTGTTTATCCACATACTGGCTGCCAGGGGCATAGATGAACACGGTGCTGCCTTGGTGATCTTTGTCTTTCCGGTGCATTTGCTCCAGAAGTTCATTCAACTTCTTCAGGACATCGGCGGGCAGCATGTCGCCGAGTCCTCCTAGAAAGTCTGGGACTTCTTCATTGTGATTCATATTCACGTTTTCCGTTAAATTTCTGATAATAAACACATATAATACGCCGTGAGGCGAAAGAGAGAAAACAACGGAAGACGTGGGTGGGTTTATTTGGTGTCTCAACAAAAATCTCTCGGGTTTAGCCTACCCATTCGCAATCGTTGATACTGCCAAATGCCCACGCCTCCGTTGTAGGATGCGTGAGCAGGCAGCCGTCTTTTCTTGCGAATGTCTTGGTGAATGGCTAATTCGAGAGACTTTCAAGAAAGCTGTCGGATGCTCTTTCTTCTTATATGTATTCGGTGCAAAGGTACGATTTTTCCTTCACATTCCAACACATTTTTGAAAAATATCTTATGGACTCATTGCTTTTTTCTTTATTTGAGGGTTTGACTCTTACATAATATTATTCTTTTCAATTATAGTCGGTTCTTTTCTGCATTACCAGCACCAGTACCTTTATACTTCGACGGGGTGACGTTGAAACGGTAACGCAAGGAGAGGGTGACACAACGGGAATCGTTGTCCTCCATCTTGCGGAACATCATGCGGTTG
>Ga0247608_10003365_pt1 | contig 18742 bp, 16 predicted proteins | sample 176DNAGHGlowgp2_FD_193490 | JGI IMG/M metagenome (GOLD analysis project Ga0247608, IMG submission 193490) | Sheep rumen microbial communities from Palmerston North, Manawatu-Wanganui, New Zealand - 1766 DNA GHGlow gp2 | ecosystem: Host-associated > Mammals > Digestive system > Stomach > Rumen ...
GGAAGCGGGCATTGTGGCTTGGCTCCAACAGATGGCACAGCTCATGAACCACCACATGCTCGACACACCATTCCGGCAACAGCAGCAGATAGGCAGAGAAGCAGATGGACTTGTCCCTGACATTGCAAACACCCCATCGTGAGATCATCGCCTTGTAATAGAAAATGGTTGGCTTCACGCCCATCTCCTTGGAGTGGCTCTCCACCATCGGCTCTATCAGGGCTTTCAGTCGCCGTAGGGCATCGTCAGCCTGTTCCCTCGTCTTTAGCGGCAACTTGTTATAAAACTCTGCCCTGCGCTTCTGGCTCTCGTAGGTTTTCTTACGTGCCTCGGCTATCCACTCGCGGTGTTCCTCAATGAACCGCTCTACCTCTTTCTTTGGCATGCCAATGGGTGCCGACACATGCACATCGCCATTCTTCACGATACGCATCGACAGCCTCCTGGTTCTCCTGTATGTCACCTGTATTGCCATATCATCATATAGCATTACAATTATATAATATTAAACCCTAAATCTAATAACAACATATCAATATTGATTGTGTCCTGAATAATACATCATGTAGTGCGATGAGAAGCCTACCGTTTTGGCTTGATATCTATGACGCACATCTGCAAAGTTACGTATTTTTTCTTAGATTACCATCGTTTTTATGAAAAATAATTGAGAAAATCATCCGTCAATGTTTAAACGAGTTTAATAAATTGTCAGTTTTGTTTATCAAAGTTTAAATTCTATGCCAGATTGTCTTTCGCAATTGTCATTCTGTCACGGACTCTTTCCACAGGCATGTACTTTGCTTTATGCTTAGTGAAAGCTGAGGCAAACAAGCCAAGGCAATCTCAACAGATATGTTAAATTTAAAATATAATTAGGAGGTAATAGTTATGTTGAACGGATTAATGAAAAACAATGGTTGGTTCCCAACAATGTTTGATGATTTTTTTGATACTGATTTTATGCCTCGTGCCAACAGCACAGCACCTGCAGTCAATGTCAAGGAGAGTGAAAAGGAATACACGATGGAACTTGCAGCTCCAGGCATCAAGAAAGAATTTTGCCGCGTAGCCATCAATGACGAGGGCAACCTCACCATCGCCATCGAGAACAAGCAAGAGCACAAGCATGAGGACAAGCATCACCACTATCTGCGCCGTGAGTTCAACTACTCAAACTATGAGCAGAGCTACGTGCTGCCTGACGATGTCGTGAAGGACAAGATTTCAGCCAAGGTGGAGGACGGTATCCTGACCATCACAATGCCGAAGACTGAACCAAGGGAGAAGGTGACCAAGGCCATCGAGGTGGCATAATCAGGATTCGCATCTTGATAAGAACAACAGGGGCAGTATCTATTGAGGGTGCTGTCCCTGCTTTCTTACCGCTGAGGTTGTTGAGTCATTTCCGACACTTCCTCCAGCGGCTCAGCAATTATCAAATTCACAATTCAGACTACAAAGATACACTTTTCTTTCCAATCGAACAAATCAATTCCTATAAATAATATTAAGAACTCCGATTCACCGCTGGTTGATTGGGGCTCTCATACAGTTCGACAAGATCGACGTGAACGGTGAGAATGCCCATCCGCTCTACACCTGGCTGAAGGCTCAGAAAGGCTTTGGCGGATTTGATGTCAATGACCAGAGAGGTAAGATGATGGACGATATGCTCCGCCGACGCGATGCCGATTTCGACAAGAAGAGTGACATCAAGTGGAACTTTACCAAATTTCTCATCAGCCGTGACGGAAAGGTACTGAAGCGCTATGAGCCGACGGACAAGATGAGTGACATTGAGGCCGACATCAACAAGGCCATCTGAAAACTACATCGTAGCGGTCAGGAAGGTCGCATTACCGAAGATATACAGGATGTTCTCGCAGGCGGGTACCAGAATGGTCTCGCCCTGACGTATTTCGACGCCATTGATATTGGCATTTCCCCAAAGACAGACCACGATGACAAATGAGTCACAATGGAAGTCGATTTGCTGGGCTACCTGTACAACTACACGATGCACCACAAAGTATGGGCAGTTGATGAGTTGTGAGGTGGGCTTGGTACTGTCGTAAGAGGTACGATAAGCCGGCCACACCTGATAGTCGATGGCAGCCTTTGCCTGTTCAATATGCAACTCACGGGGATTGCCGTGCACATCCTTGCGCCCGAAGTCATAGACACGATACGTAATATCGCTGGTCTGCTGGATTTCCGCCAGGAAGTTACCAGCACCGATAGCGTGCAACCTACCAGCAGGAAGGAAGTAGAGATCGCCTTCATGCGCCTCATGGGTGGCAATCACGTCCTGCATGGGCGAACGGCCGTTCTGCGGCTCTGCCGTAGCCAGTTGCTCGTATTCCTCAGGCGTAATGCTCTTCTTAAGACCTGAATAGATCTTCGAACCTACATCGCTCTTGATGATATACCACATCTCCGTCTTTCCTGCACAACCATGACGCTCCATCGCCAGTTTGTCATCGGGATGCACTTGCACCGACAGATCCTGACGCGAGTCAATAAACTTCACCAGCAGCGGAAACTGATTGCCGAATTTCTTATAGATCTTCTTGCCTACCAGCAGTTCCTTGTACTTGTCAATCAGTTCAACGAGCGTTAAGCCCTCATCGACATCATTCACCAGACCGCGATTGATAGCCACGCTCTCATGGCCTGGCACACCGCTGATCTCCCAGCTCTCGCCTACATTGGGCTGCGCATTAAAGATTCCCTTGAAAGGTGCAATCTGATAACCGCCCCAGATGGTAGTTTTCAGATAGGGTTGAAATTTGTATGGTTTCATAAGCCAGCAATCGTTCTTTGAGGAGGTTATTGATTTTTGTTCTTGGCAATCAGCTTCTTGATGGTCTCCACACTGGCAGCGGTATAGAGACCGTCCTCGGGTGTGTTCATGCAGTAATCCACCAGACGCTCCACACTCGAAACAGCCACATGCATACGGGTGTCGGCCGAAGCATAGTAAATCAGCACGCGCCCGTCATCGTCCTTTATCCAACCGTTGGCAAACGCCACGTTCATCACATCGCCAAGGTATTCGTTGCCTTCAGGCACTAGGAAATAGCCTCCAGGCTTGGCAATCACCTTCGTGGGATCCTCCAACGATGTCATATACATATATAATACATAGCGCAATCCGTCAGCCGTTCCGCGCACACCATGAGCCAGATGCAGCCAGCCTTTCTCCGTCTTCAGCGGATGAGGGCCCTCACCGTTCTTCACCTCAGTGATGGTATGGTACTTACGCTCATAGATAATCGTCTCTTCTTTCACCTCTGCATGGGTGATATCGTCCACCAGTGCCCAACCGATGCCACCGCCAGAGCCAGTGTCGATAAAGCCATCCTGCGGACGGGTGTAGAAAGCATACTTTCCATCGACGAACTCCGGATGCAACACCACATTACGTTGCTGCGACTTCGTCTTCAGATCCGGCAGACGATACCATATCTTCATATCCTTTGTACGAGCTATGCCGGCCGTAGCTGTGGCAGCTGAGAGATCACCAGGTTGTGAGTCATCGTGACGTTCCGCACAGAACACGCCATAAATCCAGCCGTCCTCATGCTGGGTAACACGCATATCATAGATATTGGTGGCTGGCGACTCTGTGTCAGGCATTGTGATGGGTTCTTCCCAGAAGCGCCATTGGTCGATACCATTGGGGGACTCTGCCACAGCAAAGAACGACTTACGGTCGGCACCCTCCACACGGCAGACCAACAGATAGCGGCCATCCAGTTTGATGGCTCCGGCATTAAGTACAGCATTCATCATGATACGCTGCATCAAGAAGGGGTTATCCTTCTCATTAAAGTCGTATCGCCACTCCAGAGGTGTATGCTCTGCTGTCAAAATGGGGTAGACATATTTCTCATAGATACCGTTTCCACCCTCTACTGTCTGATTCTTACGCTGAAGCAATGCTTCGTGACGCTGGCGTAATGCCTGTACTTTTTCCTGATAGTTCATATGCTTATTGAATTTGACGGTGCAAAGATACGCAAAATTCTGTATCACATATGGCTAAATCATAACCGATACTGACACTTTTTTGTCAATACCTAAATTTGTGACTAAAACTTAGTGCTGGGGTCAGGCCCCAGTACTAAGTTTTTATCGACAGTTGAGTAATTAACCACCTTTGCACCCCGCACTTCCTATAGATGAAAAGCGCATTACTGAAGTAGCAGTGAAGATGATTTTTGCTTTGTAGTAATTATTTCCAAGTTGCTCCTTGACGGAGGATGAACTTAATCCTTGACTTCTTGGGAAGCAGGGGTCTCTCCCACTCGCCTCCAAGAATCTGGATGGTGGTCTCAGCCTTTGAGGATGCTTGCGCTGTTGCGATGGCATCAGACAATTTAAGATACTGTCCACGACCTTTTGCATCGACGGTGATGTCAGCCTCAGTACGGTAAGCTTTCAGCAAAGGTATCTCCTGACAAAGGGCATCGGCCAAAAGACGAGCCACCTGATGGGCCCCATATATATTATAATGTGTATTGTCCTGTTTACCTTTCGGTTCTGAGGGCTCAGTGCCTGGCAGGAACCACATGTGAAGCTTCTTGGAAGCCTCAGTGCCAAGTCCCTGCTCAAGGTCGTGGGTAATCTGATTGGCATCGACAAAGTGGCAGTTCATGCGGCGGGCGACATCGCGGGGCGCCACACGGTAGAGTCCATGCGTATCGATGAGCGAGTCGCCCTCCACCATCTTCACGCCATCCTGGAAGGTCTGGGTACGGAGCTTCTCGTCGTCATCGTTCTCAGGAGCCTGCACGAAAAAATTACGACGCACTACGCAGTTCATCAGTACTGGAATACCACCATGCTCACGTGTCTCACGCACAAACCTTGCCAGATTATAGTCGAACGTGGAGCCAGGATCGGTATGACGGTCGGCCTTGGGTTTCTCATCGTTATGCCCGAACTGGATAATCACATAGTCGCCAGGCTTCATTTTCTCAAGCACTTTATCCCATCGGCCCTCGTCAATGAAGCTTTTCGATGAACGGCCATTAACAGCATGGTTGTCAACCAGGATATGATCATCGAAATAAGCCTGTAGGGCCATTGCCCAGCCACGTTCCTGCTTTCCTTTCGAGATGTCCTTGTTAGCAGCAGTTGAATCGCCAATCACAAAGATGGTAGTGGTCTTGTCGGGTGTAGCTGCGACAAAGAGCACCACCGACACAATCATCACAGAGAGTAATTTGATTTGTTTCATAAGGATTAGTATATTTGTAGTTATTCGGATCGTCTCTCGCCTCTCCTATCTGGAGAGGAAAGAGGCGATGAGTTCTTCAGGTGTGACGAGCGCTTGTTCGCCCGTCTGCATATTCTTGAGCGTCAGCTTGCCTTGCGACATCTCGTTCTCGCCAGCCAGTGCGACAAAGGGAATCGCCTTGGCATTGGCATACGACATCTGCTTCTTCATCTTGGCAGCATCGGGAAAGATCTCCGTACGGATACCAGCAGCACGAGCCTGGGCTACGAAAGGTAGACAATAGGCCGTTTCCTTCTCACCGAAGTTGATGAAAAGTAGTTGGGTGCCGATAACCGCCTCCTTAGGATAGCAGTCAAGCGCATTGAGAACATCAAAGATGCGGTCAATGCCAAAGCTGATGCCTACACCTGAGATGCCTGGCATACCGAAGATGCCCGTGAGGTTATCGTAACGACCACCACCGAGGATAGAGCCAATCTGCACATCAAGAGCCTTGACCTCGAAGATGGCGCCAGTATAGTAATTCAGGCCACGAGCGAGCGTCAGGTCAAGCTGGATATCATTCCTCAGAGAACCCTGCTGGCACAGGGTATTCAGTATCAACCTGATTTCCTCGACACCTTTCATACCCACTTCGCTGGCGTTCAGAACCTCAGCGATGACGTTGAGTTTCTCGTCGTTGCTGCCCTCAAGCGAGATAATAGGCTGCAACTTCTCTATCTGCTCATCTGTGAGACCATTCTCACGGAGTTCGACATTCACATTTTCGAGACCTATCTTATCAAGCTTGTCGATGGCAACGGTGATGTCAACAATCTTATCTGCAGCCCCGATGACCTCTGCGATACCGGAAAGGATCTTACGGTTGTTGATTTTGATGAGCACGCGCACACCAAACCGGGTGAAGACGGAATCAATAATCTGCATCAGCTCTACCTCATTGAGCAGCGAATCAGAGCCAACGATGTCGCCATCAAACTGCCAGAACTCACGATAGCGACCTTTCTGAGGACGATCAGCTCGCCATACGGGCTGCATCTGATAGCGCTTGAAGGGCAATTGCAACTCATCGCGGTGCATCACCACATAGCGGGCAAAGGGGACAGTGAGATCATAGCGCAGACCTTTCTCACAGAGTTTGGATGCGAGATGGAGACTATTGCGCTCACAGAGCTCTTCATCATCGATCTTTGAAAGAAAATCGCCAGAGTTCAATATCTTGAAAAGCAGTTTATCACCCTCTTCGCCATATTTTCCCATCAGCGTACCGAGCGTTTCCATCGCCGGTGTTTCGATCTGCTGGAAGCCATAGAGCTGATAAACCTGTTTGATGGTATCAAAGATGTAGTTGCGCTTTGCCATCTCCAGCGGAGAAAAGTCGCGCGTTCCTTTTGGAATACTTGGCTTTTGTGCCATATAGTTCTTACGTTTTTACTTTTTTTCTTTTTACTTTCTCACAATTGTCTGGTCACGGTCAGGACCAATGGAAATAATCTTGATAGGGGTCTCAAGCTGAGCCTCGAGGAAGGAAATATAATCTGTGAATTCCTTCGGGAACTGGTCCTCAGAGGTAAACTTCGTCATATCGGTCTTCCAGCCTGGGAGTTCCTGATAAACGGGCTCAATGCCTTGTTCGATGTTATAGGGGAAATAGTCGATCTCATTGCCATTCTGCTTATAGGCCACACAAGCCTTAATTGTATCGAAGCCGTCGAGCACATCGCTTTTCATCATGATGAGCTGGGTGACACCATTCACCATGATGGAATAGCGCAGCGCCACCAGATCGATCCATCCGCAACGACGCTCACGCCCTGTTACAGCACCATACTCATGGCCCAGGTCACGAATCTTCTTACCCGTCTCGTCGAACAGTTCGGTGGGGAACGGACCAGCACCGACACGCGTGCAATAAGCCTTCATGATACCATACACCTCGCCAATCTTGTTAGGACCGATACCCAAGCCTGTGCAGGCACCAGCGCAGATGGTGTTCGATGATGTGACGAAAGGATAGCTTCCGAAGTCGACATCGAGCATCGTGCCCTGAGCCCCCTCGCAGAGTACGCTCTTGCCACTCTTCAGAATGTTGTTGATCTCATGTTCCGAATCCACAATGGGGAACTGGCGCAGATACTCCACACCCTCTAGCCACTTCTTCTCGACCTCAGTGATATCGTAGTCAAAGTCAAGCGATTTCAGGATACTCTCGTGACGAGCCTTCGCCTTGGCATATTTCTCCTCGAAGTTCTCCAGAATATCACCAACGCGCAAGCCATTACGGCTGATCTTGTCGGTATAGGTAGGACCGATACCCTTGCCAGTGGTGCCCACCTTATCCTTACCCTTCTGAGCCTCGTAGGCTGCATCGAGCACACGATGTGTGGGCATGATGAGGTGAGCCTTCTTTGAGATATGCAGACGGGCATGTAGATCGTGGCCGCTGGCTTCGAGTGCCTTCGCCTCGTCCATAAACAGATCAGGAGCCAAAACCACACCATTACCGATGATATTCACCTTACCACCCTGAAAGATGCCAGAGGGAATAGAGCGCAGCACATACTTCTGACCTTCAAACTCGAGAGTATGGCCAGCATTAGGACCGCCCTGGAAACGGGCTATCACATCATAATTCGGGGTCAGCACGTCGACCACCTTACCTTTTCCTTCATCGCCCCACTGCAAACCTAGCAGGACATCAACTTTTCCTTTGTTCATTATTTATCTGTTGTTTTACTTTTTGTTCAGTTGTTTTTTCTTCATCTTCGTCAGCTTTGTCTGACAAGTGCTGCACACCCCATAGATGTAAAGAGTATAACCTTCTTTGCGGAAACGCTTCAGATGGGTTTCTTCGATGGCATCGGAAATCAGTGGCGTCTTTACATCAGTCACCTTACCACACACCGTACATATCTGATGGCTATGACTCATATTATCATAACTGGCCTCATAGACTGTCGCCCCTTGAAAACGATGACGGACCACCAAGCGAAGCTGGAGAAACAGATTCAGCGTATTATAGAGCGTGGCTCTACTGACGGGGAAGTTATAATCCTTCACAAGCCGTTCACTCAGCTCATCGAGGGTAAAGTGTCCTTCAGTCTTATAGATAGCTTTCAGAATAGTATAACGCTCAGGTGTCTTGCGATGGTTGTTCACCTCAAGATAACTGTCAAGGATGCGCAAAACAGCTTGCCAAACGTCAATTTTAACCATTATTAGCGGTGTCTGATGGTCGTTATTCCAAAAACCGCACAAAGGTACAAACTTTCAAGGAGATAAAAGAGATATTATCTATAAAAAATCTAAATTAATCTGTTTTAATGCGCTTTTTGCCAAACGTTCGTAGACCAATCCGAGTTCCGAGAACCTTCTGACAGCTGCCATAGCAGCCTTTCTGACACCCATGTTATTGCCTTGAAGGGCTGCTAATGCCTGATCCAGGAACTCATTGATGCCTCGCTCATTGGGTTCTCGCTTCTCCATAAACAGACGGGCCAGAATATGAAAGCCACAATATTGGTAGAGCGCTTGGTCGGATGCCATCCAGGTATAGGCCTTCTCTGGCGCATACGGCAAATATTGAAAGAGATTGAACACCGCCTGCTCAGCAATCTCCTGCGAAGTGATCTGCTCCATCCAGATGTCAATCACCTCGGGCAGTACACGATCGGCAGGCATCAGCATGGTGGCCAGGATCTTGCATTCGCGCACATCCTCTTTCCAAAGGGCAATAGCCAGATCGTAGTTCTTGCCATAGCCATCGGCCATCTCACGAAGTCTGGGCAGCGTTGCGCCCCAATTCAGCTTATACGCCAAGCCCTTTTCCCGCATCGACTTGGCCACCGCCCCGTCCATCATCTGACGAAACGACTGCTTGATCTCCTTCACCTGCTCCCTGACATCCATCTATAAACTCTAAACTATAAACTATAAACTATAAACTAAATCAGCGTTCCGTATTCCGAGCTGTAGCGCAGCATCTGATGCGCATAGCTTTCACTATAGTTCAACTGAATATCACAGATTTCGCCGTTTTCATCCAACACGGGCAGCATCATCGGATTGATAAAACCCTTGTAGGGTGCGAGATTCAACTTCTTATATCGCTCCAGAACTTCCTGATGGAGGGTGGCATCGACCTTCACAGCGTAGGTCTCTACCAACAGACGAGCTGCTTCATAGTCACCTTCACTCTTAATACGCTGAACCTCAGCCAACAGACGGGCTATCAGCACCCTCAATTGTTCATAATCGGTGATCTCAACAAACGTTTTCCCATTGCGCTTCACCAGATGGATGGCATCGCCGTTCTCATAGCACCAATGGGCGATGAGGGCACGATTACGCATGTGAGCCTCCTCTATCTGATGTCCTGGTGTGATACGTATCAGCTGGGTCATCAGACCGTTCATCATATAGGAGTAATACTGCGATTTATATGCTTCCTTATCAGGCGTCAGACCCAGTTCCACCAGTTTGTCATCCGCTATATAATAAAGTCCGAACAAGTCGGCACGGGCTTCCTCAATCGTGTTGCCATAAGCCTTCAGGCTATCAGGATCCACCCCAGGCAACAACTGTCCGCTACCGTGACCCAGACATTCGTGAAGGTCAGTATGCAGGTCATCGCAGACGTCGCCATATTTCTCTATCGTTTGAAGTGTGACCTCATCGATCACGAACTCCTCCTTGAAACCACTCCCCTTCGAAGCCTTATTATAAGCATCGGTAATATTGCTGATAGTGATGCTCTTCGAACCATAGCGAGCGCGGATCCAGTCTGCATTAGGCAGATTGATACCGATAGCTGTCGAGGGATATTCCTCACCGCCCAGCATGGCTGCACAGATCACATTGGCAGAAACACCATGCACCACAGCCTTTTTAAACCGCTTGTCTACGGGCGAATGATCTTCGAACCACTGGGCATTGCTGGAGATGGTCTGCGTGCGATGAGTAGCCTCCTGATCGATGTATTCTACAATACCTTCCCACGAGCCTTTCAATCCCAAGGGATCCCCATACACCTCGATAAAACCATTGATGAAATCGATGGCAGCATCGTGCTCTCCAACCCATTCAATGCAATATTCATTAAAAACCCGCAAATCGCCTGATTCATAATACTTTATCAGCAAAGATATATATGATTTCTGCACCTCGTTTTCAGCCACTTCCAAAGCCTTCCTGAGCCAGTAGATAATATGTCGGATGGCATTGCCATAAAGACCATCAGCCTTCCAGACGTGCTCCTTCAATTCACCATTTTCCTTGACCAGCATCGAGTTCAAACCATAGGAAACGGGAGTTTCATTACCAGCATCCTCCTGCTTCATCCTGGCATAGAAATCCTCCGCCTCCTGCTGCGTTACCTTCTCGTAGAAATGACAAGCTGACGTAAGGACCAGATCCTCCCCATCAGCTTTGTTAACACGCTTAGGCAGCACATCCTGGTCGAACATCACAGGGAAGATTTCCTTACACATCTCCTCCACGCTCTCCCTTGCTTTCAATGGCAGTTTCCGGGCATCCACCTTCTGAAGGACACCACGCAAATAATCTGCAGAAAAGCCTGGTTTGAATTTCTCACAGCCATAGTGGTGATAAATACCATTCGAAAACCAGATGCGCTTCAGATAGACTTCCAAAGCGCGGAAATCAGCAGTGTCGTGAGGGATGGTCTCATCACAATAAATGACCTCCAACATTTTGCGGATGCGGAGGTTATATTTTCCATATTGATCAAAAGTAATATCTCTACCGAAAAGAGTCGCTTTCGACAAATAGTAAATCAATGTTTTCTGACGAAGCGACAACTCGTCAAACCCATTCAGACGATACCGCAACAGCTGTAAATCAGCAAAGCGTTCGTCTTGATAAACAAATTCCACTAAGTAATCCTCCTATTATTCTTTTTTAGAACTCTTAGTAGTTCTCTTCGACGTTCTCGTGGTCTTCGTGGCTTTAGTAACCTTCGTTCTTTTGGTCTTAGTTGCCTTTGCAGCCTTAGCCGTCTTCAGCGACGGGTGCTGGGCTAAGTGTGAGATACGGTACTCACGCGGAGTAATACCCATGATCTTAAAGAACGATGCATAGAAAGACTGACGGTTGGCAAAGCCTACCATATCACTGATCTCCTCCATACGGAGATCCTGATAGCGCTTGTCCACCAGAAGAGTCATCGCCTCTTCGATACGGTACTTGTTCACAAATGAAGTGTAATTCATGTGGAAACGGACATTCACGACAGCTGAGATATAGCGGGTATTCGTACCAAGATCCTCTGCCAAACGCTTAGCGGAATAATCTTTGTCACGGTATTTTTTCTGCATGACAACGATGTTCATGATCTTCTCCTGCATCTCATCCATCAGCTTTGGGCTTACCAAACTACGGTAGGCAGCCTCCTTTTCTCTTTTCTCTGTAATGTTATACTTAGCCATAATTTTAATGGTTAAAACTAATTATTTTTGCAAATATACGAAGAATAATTGAAACTTGCAAGTTTTATTGCTTTTTTTTACAAAAAAAACAAAAATCAGGGTAAAATTTGTCACTTTTTGCAAAAATCGGGCCTCAATTGGCGGTTTTCCGCGTTTTTTTTAGTACCTTTGCAGCATAATTCATCACAGAATGGCAAAAAAGATACTTTTCATCAATCAGGAGATTGCTCCTTATGTACCAGACAGCGAGTTGTCGCTTGTAGGTAGAGACCTCCCAGGTTCTATTCAAGAGAAAGGTTTTGAAATCCGTACCTTCATGCCCAAATGGGGGAATATCAACGAGCGCCGAGGACAGTTACATGAAGTGATTCGTCTCTCGGGCATGAACCTGATCATCGACGAGACTGATCATCCGCTCATCATCAAGGTTGCCACCATACAGTCGTGTAAGGTTCAGGTCTATTTCATCGACAACGACGACTATTTCAGCAAACGTCTGATGGAGAAAGATGAGAATGGTACAGACTATGCCGATAATGGAGAGCGTGCCATCTTTTTTGCCAGAGGCGTGCTGGAGACGGTGAAGAAACTGCGCTGGGTGCCCGACATTATTCATTGTCAGGGATGGATGAGTGCCGTTGTACCATTTTATATTAAGACGGCCTATCATGACGAGCCATCCTTTACCAACACGAAGGTGGTCACATCACTGTTCCCCAAGACCCTGAAGGATGACCTGAATCCCAACTTCAAGCGCTGTCTTGAATTCCGTGATGCCACAGCAGAGCTGTTGAAACCTTATAAAGACCAGTTTGATTTCGACGAGTTATGCAAACTCGCCATCGACTATAGCGATGGCATCATCGAGGGCATCAAGGGTGTCAAAAAGGATCTCCTCACCTATGCCAGTGAAAAGGATATTCCCGTCATTCATTCAACAGAAGATATCTTTGATCAGATCGAGGCATTATACAACACCATCTGCCCCGAATCAGCCACAGATAGTGAAGACGAATAAATACTAGTAAAGATTAGACATGAAACTCAAATATCATTTAGCGATTGCTGGTTTTGCAATGGCAATTTGTTCTTGCGACGAAGGTACAGACAAAGTCGGTATGTCGCTCACCAGTAGTAATGATAACATCAATGTCACGACCCAGGACTTCAACGTACTGACAGAATCGTTCGTACCTGACTCTGTCTATACTTACAATAATGAACTTTATCTGGGTCGCATCACTGATCCTGAGACTGGCACTACCGTTGCCAGCAGCTTCATGGTGCAGTTCAATATGATGGAAAACACCCTCATGCCCGAAAAAGAGAAGATCACCAGCATTAACGACGGAGAGATTGAGGCAGATTCCTGTGCCATTTTCCTCACCTTCGATGCGAGCAAGACGTTCGGTGATTCCACAATGGCTATGAAACTGCGGATCTCAGAGCTCGACCATCCCGTTGCCGATGGTGTGCACTACACGAATTTCGACCCTGCGAAAGACGGTTATCTCCGTCAGAACGGTCTGTCGATATCTCACATGTACACCTATCATGATATGACTGTGAAAGACAGTGTCAGGGCCCTGTCAAGTTATCAGCCTGTAATTTCCATCCGACTCAACAATCCCTATACCGACAAAAACGGTGTCACATACAAGAACTATGGCTCCTATATTCTTCGCAACTATTTTGAGCATCGGCAGTATTTCAAGAATTCCTTCAACTTCATTCACCAGATCTGTCCTGGATTCTATGTCGAGACCATCGACGGTCAGGGACTAATGGCGCATTTCATTTCAGCACAGTTGTTGGTGTATTACTCCTTCAAAGACCAGGATGAAGAAGCGAAAGACGAAGTATACCATAGCTTCATGTCTGCATCTTCAACCGACGAGGTGCTCCAGACCATCACGGTGAAGAACGACAAGGCTGCACTGAAGAAGCTGGCGGAATCAAATCAGGATTACACTTTCCTGAAAACGCCAGCAGGCATCTTCACTGAAGTGACGCTCCCCGTCGACGAGATTAAATCGTCACACCAGAGCGACTCACTGCTCTCCGTCTCCGTAGCCTTCCCCCGTGTCAACAACTTGGAGCCGCTTACCCAATATACGTTCGATGCGCCCAAGAAGGTGCTGCTGATACAGAAAGACAGTTTGAAGACCTTCTTCGAGAAGGTTGAAAACTACAACAACAAGTACGCCTTCTATACTTCGCTCTCCAAGAATGCCTACAGCTTCTCGAGCAGTAGCGATATCAACAACCTCATCGTCAAGATGTACAACGACCGTATGGCAGGTCTGAAACAGGATCCCAATTGGGTGGAGAAGCACCCCAACTGGAACAAGGCGCTGCTGTTGCCTGTGGGTGAGATCAAGCCAGCCTCTTCCAGCAGTTCTGCTAATGCAGCACCTATCGCCCTGATTCACGAAATGGGACTCACTACCACCCGCATCAAGCGTGGCACGGTGTCGGATCCAATCAAGCTGCGTGTCATCTATGCTCATTTCAACAACTGATGGCAGACGGATTCTTAGAGAAACATCATGAGGACTATGAGGCCCGCAAGGCAGCATGGCTCCGCAAGAAAAAACATCTGCCCAAGACGGGCAAGAGACAAATAGAGCGACCCGATGATGAGTCGCTCTAATCATTTTATGTCCTTATGTCCTTTTGTCTAAATTGATATATCTTTAGTCTAAAGGATCTTGAACTTTGCGAACTTCAGCAGCAGCTGTTTCGTACCCACATTACGGAACGTCACAGTAGCCTTAGTGTTCTCGCCCGTACCCTCAATCTTAATCACGGTGCCCACACCAAAACGCTGGTGCTCTATCTGACAACCCTCGCGCAAATCACCAGCACCAGCCTGATTCTGAGCAGCAGGCGTAGCACTGCGACCCTGTCCCAGTGAGCCATTTGGAGCCACCGTCTGATACAACCGTTTGAAATTCGGTCCGAAGGGGTCTACAGGTTTCTCTGCCTGTCTTGGAGCTACAGCCCTTGGTTTGGGGTCTGCCTTGAACTGCGTAGCCACAGGTCGCGGATTCTGCATCCATTCAGGACTTCTGCTGCCTCCGAATGATGATCCGCGCCCACTTGCACTATGGCTCTGTCCCCGTGATTCACCCTCAATGTCCAGAAGTTCCGGATCAATATCCCTGATAAACCTCGACGGTGTGTCATATTCCATTCTTCCGTATCGGAACCTGTTCTGCGCACAAGTCATGATACAATGCTTCTCAGCGCGTGTGATGGCCACGTACAACAGTCTGCGCTCCTCTTCCAGCTCGCGCATCGAATTGGTGCACATCGGACTGGGGAAGATATTCTCTTCCAATCCCACGATAAACACTGTCGGAAACTCCAGACCCTTGGCTGAGTGGATGGTCATCAGCGTCACCTTGTCGTTCGAATCGCCCTCATCGCTGTCGAGGTCCGTCAAGAGCGCCACCTCCTGCAGGAAATCAGGCAGATACACCTCATCGCCCATATCCTCCTCGCGACGGCTCTCCACGAAGTCCTGCATACCACTCAGAAACTCCTCCAGGTTCTCCTGTCGCGAGATATCCTCCGGATTCCGTCCGCTGTAGATATCCTTGCTGATGCCCGAATTCATGATGATGTCATGGCCCAGGGTATAGGCATCCTCCGTCGCCACACGGGCTATCCAGCCCTCTATCAGTTCACGGAAGGCCTGTATCTTCGTCATTGTGGCCTTGCTCACGTCCATCGGAAAGAGCACGGGCTCCTTGATCACCTGCCAGAGACTCACGCCATACGTCTGTGCCGTCTGGATAATCTTCCCTACCGTCGTATCACCGATGCCTCGCGCGGGATAGTTCACGATGCGCTTGAACGCCTCCTCGTCGTTGGGGTTTGCAATCAGTCGGAAATAGGCAATCACATCCTTGATCTCCTTACGCTGGTAGAAGCTCAGTCCGCCATAGATACGATACGGGATATTATCCTTTCGCATCTGTTCCTCAAAGCTACGGCTCTGGGCGTTCGTACGGTACAGGATGGCAAAGTCGCTCCAGTCGCAATGCTCCTGCTTCCGCAGGCGCTTGATGTCCTGCGTCACGATCATCGCCTCCTCTCTGTCGCTGAAAGCAGGCTTCAGTTTAAGTTTCTCACCATGCTCATTTTTCGAGAACACATTCTTCGGAATCTGTCGCTCGTTGCGCCTGATGAGCGAGTTTGCAGCCTGCACAATCAGCTGCGTCGAACGGTAGTTCTGCTCCAGCTTAAAGAGCCTGGCATCTGTATATTGACTTTGAAAATTCAGGATATTGTCGATGTTGGCACCACGGAAGGAATAGATACTCTGCGCATCATCACCTACTACGCACACTTTCTGGCGTTCTTTTGTCAGCTGATAGACGATAGCCTGCTGTGCAAAGTTCGTGTCCTGATACTCGTCGACGAGCACGAAATGGAATTTCTCTACGTATTTTTGGCGGATGTCCTCGTGGTTCTGAAACAGCACCCACGTCTGCACCAGCAGATCGTCAAAGTCCATCGCATTGGCCTGACGGCATCGCTCCGCGTACCTTATATATATTGAAGTCACTTGGGGCCGTTTCTGCTGTGCGTCGTCAGCAGCCCATGCACTCTGTGCGTAAGCCTGAGGCAGCAGCAGGTGGTTTTTGGCCATCGAGATGCGGTCGGCCACCGAGGCTGGTTTATACACCTTGTCGTCGAGCCCCATCTCCTTGATGATCGTCTTCACCAGCGAACGGGCATCGCTCTGGTCATAGATGGTGAAATTGGCGTTATAGCCCAACACCTCCGCCTCAGCGCGCAGGATTCTGGCAAACACGCTATGGAATGTGCCCATCTGCAGATAGCGGGCCCTTTCGTCGCCCACCAGTTTGCCGATACGCTCCTTCATCTCGCGAGCAGCCTTATTGGTAAAGGTCAGCGCCAGAATCTGCCAGGGGGCCATTCCCTGCTGCAGGAGCCACGCTATCTTATACGTGAGCACCCTCGTCTTTCCAGACCCGGCACCAGCTATCACCAGCGATGGCCCGTCACAATAAACCACAGCTTCCTGCTGGCTCTCATTCAGTTGTTCCAATATCATATATGTCATAGTCTTTGTTATAAGCCGGTGAGTCAATCGACAGCAGGTTGAGCACAGAATGGAAGATATAATGCTGTTCGAGCACCTGGGGCAATTCTCCTTCCGGTTTATAGTTCCTGAAATCCTTCGAGGTCCATACGATGAACGGTATCTCATACTGTTCCTTAGGCGCCAGTCGCATTGGCAGGCCATGCATGAACATCTTGTTCTCGCCCAGCGATTCCCCATGGTCAGAGATAAAGATCATAGCGCTGTGCCAGTCGTCCATAGCGCGCAAGGTGTTGATCAGACTGTCCAGAAGGAAGTCGGTATAGCGGATGGTATTGTCGTAGGCATTTATCAGCATCCCGGGATTCTTCTCGCCTTCCTCCACGTTTCTGGCCACAGGCTTATACACCTCAAATGCCGGAGGATATTTATCCGCATACTTCGGCCCGTGACTGGTGCTGGTATGCAGCACTATCAGCACCTTGTTCTTCGGGCTCGACTCTATCCGCTCACGAAGTCCGTGAAAGAGTATGTCGTCATAGGCATTGCTATGGCCGGGATACAGAGCGGCCAGTTCCGGGTCGGTGAGATATTCGTCGATATGAATAGGCGGCTCTCCCCAGTTCGAGGTGCGCCACGACACATCGACACCCGTCCGATAGGCATAGTTGGGCAGCAGTTCATACAGGTCGTCGCTGATTTTCGGCTCGAGGATCGCCTTGCTGCCTGCAGTGGTGTAGGTAGCGCACGAGTTGGCCTGATACACCTTCAGGTCTTCCTGCCTGGAGAGCAGCGGATTGGTTTCGCGCTGATAGCCATAGAGCTGGAAGTTGGCCTTACGAGCCGACTCGCCTATGACGAGCACCACCACCGCTTTCTCATCGTCCGTTATTCTGCCGTCTGGAAGTTTGATCTCCTCAGCCTGTTCATCGTGGCTGAAACTGATCACGCGACAGGTATTCACCAGATACGACCAAGGCTGCAGCAGTCCGCCCAGTTCCGTATCGTGCTGACTGATCCACAGCGTCTGGCTGATATTCATCGACGCGATGGCAATGATGATGGCCAGCGCGACGCCACAGCTGACGGCCATCTTCCTTACCTTGCCTATCACCACAGGCTGCAGCACGCAATACAGGGCGGGCAGCACGCCACAGGCAAAGATGAAAAGCCACAGCGACCAACTGAAGAATCCCGACGCCTCTGAATATCTGGTATTGAATACATTCTCGATGGTGGTGGCATCTATCATCACGCTGTAGGTGATGATGAAATAGACAGCCGTTGCATTGACGATCGATAGGATGGCCAGCAGCACGCGCCCTACCATCCGCATGAGGAACACCGACAGATAGGCCATCATGAAATGGAGTGCCAGCATGACGATGGCCAGCGACACCAGCAGGAACAGCCGTCCGCCCGCACCCTCACTGGTATGGCCTGCTACATAATTAAAGAAAGGCAGGTTGTAAAACAACAACGACCCGATGCTCACGATACACGAGAAAGCAAAAAGCGAGATGGGCCTGCGTAACACTTTCTTCATGATTATCTCATTCATGCTGCAAAGGTACGAAAAAAAATAGTCATACATGGCAAAGATTCGCATTTTATTTTGGAGGTTTGAGCGTTAATTAGTTATTTTGCAGTCTAATCTGTGCTTTGTCGTGTTTCTGGCAGGGCAGAACCCACACTGAAAATAGCCCGTTTGCTCTGTGCTACATTAGGAATAACGCCAGCTGAAATGCTAGGTTATTAATCTATTTTTCTTGTAACTTTTACAGGCCTCGCAGGGATGTGTGGCATTAACGCGTTAATTTCGACAGTCGTTTGGCAGCTGTTTCACTCACCCATTTGAAGATGGACGTTGGCTTTTTAAGGTTTGACATTACACATCGTTCCAGAACTCATGTGTACTTCTGGGGCTTCTATCCTGATGAAGAGTGGTACGCTAAACTAATGAGGAAGTGA
>Ga0247608_10003367_pt1 | contig 18734 bp, 32 predicted proteins | sample 176DNAGHGlowgp2_FD_193490 | JGI IMG/M metagenome (GOLD analysis project Ga0247608, IMG submission 193490) | Sheep rumen microbial communities from Palmerston North, Manawatu-Wanganui, New Zealand - 1766 DNA GHGlow gp2 | ecosystem: Host-associated > Mammals > Digestive system > Stomach > Rumen ...
ATTCGGTTCCGAGCATGATGTCTGAGCCTTCAAGCATTTTATCGACCATCGCCGTATATCCTTCGACGGGAATGCCCTGGTAGCGGTCGTTGAAATAGTTGTTGTCGTATTTAAGTCTTACCGGCAGTCTCTTGATGATCGAAGCGGGAAGATCTTTGCAGTCGCGTCCCCACTGTTTTTCGGTATATCCCTTGATGAGCTTGGTGTAGATGTCCGTTCCCACAAGCGAAAGAGCCTGTTCTTCAAGGTTTTTGGGCTTAATGATATTAAGGCCGGCAACCTGTTCTTTTATCTTTGCCTCAGCTTCGGCGGGAGTCCTGATACCCCACATCTTACTGAATGTATTCATGTTAAAAGGCAGATTGTAAAGCTCGTCTTTGTATACCGCAACGGGAGAATTCACAAAGTTGTTAAATTCGGCAAATCTGTTTACGTACTCCCAGACCTCCTTGTCAGAGGTGTGAAAGATATGTGCTCCGTATTTATGTACGTCGATACCGTTTTCGTTGCGGGTATATATATTTCCGGCGGTGTGTTCCCGCTTATCTATAACAAGGCATTTTAAACCTTTTGAAGTCATTTCATGTGCAAATACCGCGCCGAACAGTCCGGCTCCCACGATGAGACAGTCATAATGTTTCATATTACTCCCATTCCGTGCCGCGATCCTAACATAGTTTTGCCATCTTTATGCAGAATGCGGCGCATGTTTTGTTTTTTTGTTTTTTCGCCTGTTGCGATGGAAGAGTACAAATACCCATATTCCCAAAAGCGCACCGAGTGAATCGATGCCCACATCCCCGGCCGACATATATCTCCCGGGTACGAGATACTGATGAAGCTCATCCGTGACGGCATATATGAATACTATGGCTTCGGAAAAGATACAGGCAGCCCATTTGTTCTTGACTAAATCGGTCAAAGCAAACATGGTACACCACCCGAACAATGCATATTCTCCGAAGTGCCCGCATTTTCTGATGAACCAGTGAAGCCGGTCGGCATCGATGCCGGTAAAGCCGCTTCCGCGGATGGCTTTTACGATCTTTACAACTTCATTGAGTATCCTGCCGCTCGCTGCACCCGATTCGTCACCGGGCATTTGGGAAAAAGCAAATATGACCGCCATCATCACGATCATCGGTATGAATTTAAGTATAACCGTTTTGCGTTTCATACACGGGTATATTATCACACGGGGTGGAAAAAGGCTATTAAATGATGTAAAATAGTCGTCATGAAAAAAGCACTTTTGGCATTTTTGACGGCATTTTCGATATTTATGCTCATTTTGGGAGTTTTCCTGATATTTACGGGCGGTATATGGATATATTACGGGGATTTTAACATTCAGCAGATCCCTTTTTATATGCATCTTCACGATCTTGTACGGAGCGGGAATTTCTACTATGACTGGTGTACGGACCTTGGCGGCGGAGTGATCGGCTGCTATTCTTTTTACATTCTCGGAAGTCCGTTTTTCTGGCTTACGGTTCCCTTCAGATCCGAAGCCGTTCCGTATCTTATTCCGTGGATAAACGGTCTTAAATACGGAGTTATGGCCATGTCTTCGTATATGTGGTTAAGACGTCATGTTAAGACCGATGCCGGAGCGTTCATGGGCGCGATGCTGTTTACGTTCTCGGGATTTTCGGGATCGGTCCTGGTGTTCAATCATTTTCACGATTTCGTTGCCTTTTTCCCGTTCTGGCTCATGCTTTTTGAAAACATGATCGAGCGTGGGAAGAGGATCCCTTATATTTTTATGACCGCATTTATGGTCATCATAAACTACTATTTCTTTGTGGGAGCTGCGGTTTTCCTGGTCATTTTCTTTTTCTGCAGATATACGGGCGAACGCGACGGCAGGAGATTTGCGTTTGTAAGAAGACTTCTGCGGGCTCTTTGGTGTTCGGTGCTCGGGGTGCTTTTGTCGGCGTGGTATCTTATCCCCGCAACATACTACACAATGGGAAATTCCAGGCTTTCAAAGACTCTGATCGGATATGACCTCGTTTCATACAACGAGCCTTCCATGCTGCTTGGCATTGTTAAAAATACGGTCATGCTTTCCGATATTTCCGGCTTAAATTCGATGTTTAACAAAGAATACAGCAGAGTGTCCGGCGTGGCGGCGTATCTTCCGCTTGTTTCGGTCTCATGCGTGATCGCATATTTTCTTATATATAAAGGAAGACATGAAATCGGGACTGAATGGCCGAAACGTGTGATGATCGTTTCACTGATCTTTGCGGCCGTGCCGGGGCTTAACGGGATGTTCTCGGCATTTAACAGCGAGTATTACGCAAGATGGTATTATATGCCGATCCTCGTGATGGCACTTATAAGCGCACGGATACTTGAGGAATTCCCTTACGATCCGTCATTTAAGATACCTGTTATGCGGGGGAATATCTTTGTGGCGGGGTGTATTGCGTTTTTTGCCGTGTGTTCCGTTCTTCCCGCACACACCAAAGAGGAAGAACTTACGATACTGGGTGCATTAAAGTCGCCCGAGCAGCTCATCACTCAGTTTGCTTTTTCCATTGTGATGACAGTCGCGTTCTTTTTACTGATAACGTTTGTGTTCCCGAAGATAGAAAAACTCTGGCCCGCAGTGCTTTCCGTTACGCTCGCGGCGCTTATAACCGCAGCAACTATGATGACAGAAGGCGAGATGCTGGTAGACATGGACCGCAAAGAAGGTTTTATAAGCCAGGGCATCGAGGGGACCGATAAACTGAAGCTTCCCAAAAGTTCGCAGTGGTCAAGGATTGAGACCGAGCAGGATGTGTTCAATTATCCGATGATCTGGAATATTCCCACCAATACGGCGTTTATCAGTACCGTTCCTCCGTCGATCATGGATTTTTATGAAGGGATCGGCCTTAGCAGAAAAGTTACCTCAAGGCTTGATATTTCAAGAATGGGCACAAGAACGCTGATGAGCCAGAGATATCTTTTAAAAGAAAAAGAAACTGCGATCGAGACCATAGGACATCTTGAAGATGATGCGGATCTTTCGAAGTTTTTGCTCATCAAGGAATCAAACGGTTTTGAAATATACGAAAACAACTATTTCGTTCCGATGGGATTTTCGTTTGACGAATATGTTACCGAGGAAGAATTTAACGAAAGCCGCGGAGAGAATGCGGTCATTGACCGGGCACTCATGAAATATCTTGTATTAAGCGAAGAGGATGCCGAAAAGTACGGACGTTACATGCAACACTGCGAAGAAGACAATATAAGATCGGTTTCTTATCAGGTCATGGCAACGGAGTGCAGCAAGAGAAGTGAAAGCGCCTGCACGGAATTTAAACCCGGCAAGAAAGGCTTTACGGCCAACGCTCATATGAGATCGGATAATCTTTTGTTTTTCTCGGTTCCGTATGATGACGGATTTACGGCCTTTGTTGACGGTAAAGAAACAAAGATCGTGAAAGCGGATTTCGGATTCTCGGCGGTGTTTGTTGAAGAAGGTGATCATACGGTCGAATTAAAATACGATCCGTTCTTTACTTTATATAAGAAGTTTTTTGACGGATTTTTGAAAAAAGATTGAAAAACAATAAAAAACAGTTGACTGCAAAGAAGGACTCGTGCTATATTTATCGGGCGAAGAGTTCAAAACTCTTTTTTTGTTGCGTTTTTATTTATTTATCAAATCAGTTGTGAAAATTACTCGGAGGTAAGATATATGCGTACCAAGATCACATTGGCATGTACCGAATGCAAGCAGAGAAACTACAATACGACCAAGGAAAAGAAGAATCATCCCGATCGTATGGAAACCATGAAGTACTGCAGATTCTGCAAGCGTCACACCATGCACAAAGAGACCAAATAATCCCGGCATAAGAGGAGAAAACAATGGCTGATTCCAAGAAAGAAAACAAGACCGGATTTTTTAAGACGGTTTCTGCGGAATTCAAGAAGATCGTATGGCCTACAAAAGAGTCTGTTTTAAGACAGTCTGTTGCAGTTACGGTCATCGCTGTGGTTCTCGGCGGACTGATCACCGTATTTGACTTTCTGATCCAGTACGGTGTTAATTTCATTACGCAGTAAGGAGAAAGAGCATGGCAGAAGCTAAGTGGTATGTTGCCCATACCTATTCCGGATATGAAAATAAAGTTAAAGACAGCATCGAGAAGACAATAGCAAACCGTCATCTCGAAGACGACATACTTGAAGTTCGTGTTCCGCTTACGGATGTTGTGGAAGTTAAAGACGGTGTCAGAAAGACATCTCAGAAAAAACTCTTCCCCGGATATGTTCTTGTAAAGATGGTAATGAACGACGATACCTGGTATGTGGTTCGTAACACCCGTGGAGTTACGGGATTCGTAGGTCCCGGAAGCAAGCCCGTTCCGCTTACCGAAGCGGAGATGAAGTCTCTCGGTATCCGTACCGAGAATGTTACGGCAGACTTCAAGGAAGGCGATACGATCGCTGTCGTTGCCGGCGTTTGGAAAGATACCGTCGGTGTTGTTACACGTATGGATTACGGCAAGCAGACCGCAACCATCAACGTCGAACTGTTCGGACGTGAGACTCCCGTTGAGATCAGCTTTGCGGAAGTTCGCGCTATGAACTGATATCAAGATATTTAAGACGAAAGTCTTTAATATATGTTCCTGCTTTACGGTTTATCCGTAGGGCCAAGTGGGAGTACCCCGGCATCCGCCGTTAAGGGTACGCCTTACCACATTTATTTCAGGAGGTGCCGATATGGCAAAGAAAGTAGAAGGATATATCAAGTTACAGATTCCTGCCGGCAAAGCAACACCCGCTCCCCCGGTTGGACCTGCTCTCGGTCAGCACGGTGTAAACATCGTGGAATTCACCAAGCAGTTTAACGCTAAGACCGCTGATATGGGCGATACCATCGTTCCCGTTGTCATCACGGTTTATGCAGACAGAAGTTTCAGTTTCGTGACAAAGACTCCCCCTGCGGCAGTTTTGTTAAAGAAGGCTTGCAACATCAAGTCAGGTTCGGGTGTTCCCAACAAGACCAAGGTTGCCAAGGTTACCAAGGCTCAGCTCAAAGAGATCGCAGAGCTTAAGATGAAAGACTTAAACGCAGCCAGCATCGAAGCGGCAATGAGCATGATCGCAGGTACTGCAAGAAGCATGGGTATCACCGTAGAAGACTAACAACAGCACAAGTGGGAGGCAGGTTACTGCCGTTGACTTAACAGTCACGCTTAAGCGTTAACCACATTAGGAGGAATTATATAATGAAACACGGAAAGAAATATGCTGAGGTTGCCAAGCTGGTTGACCGCACAAAGTATTATGAGGCAGATGAAGCGGTTGCTTTGGTTAAAAAGACCGCAGTTGCCAAGTTTGATGAGACAGTTGAATTACACATTCGTACGGGTTGTGACGGACGTCATGCCGAGCAGCAGATCCGTGGCGCAGTAGTACTTCCCAACGGAACAGGTAAGACCGTAAGAGTACTCGTATTCGCCAAGGGACCCAAGGCTGACGAAGCTCAGGCAGCAGGCGCTGATTTCGTAGGAGCAGAGGAACTTATTCCCAGGATCCAGAACGAAGGATGGCTTGATTTTGACGTAGTAGTTGCTACTCCCGATATGATGGGTGTTGTAGGTCGTCTCGGTAAAGTACTCGGACCTAAGGGCCTCATGCCCAACCCCAAGGCAGGTACCGTTACGATGGATGTTACCAAGGCCATCAACGATATCAAAGCCGGTAAGATCGAGTATCGTCTCGACAAGTCAAACATCATCCATGTTCCCGTAGGAAAAGCTTCTTTCTCGGAAAATCAGCTTTCAGAGAACTTCGGAGCTATCATGGATGCCATTGTTAAGGCTAAACCTTCAGCACTTAAAGGACAGTATATCAAATCTCTTACAATGTCCACCACAATGGGCCCCGGTATCCGTATGTCGGTTGCCCGTTACTAAAAAGAAAAGGTTTGTCCGCGGTTGCGGAAGGACCGGATATATTTGTGATTGACATGTCAGTGATGATGTGTTAATTTATACAAGGCCGAAGACAGCAGGTGACGGATAACCGTCGTAAGAACAAGCGCCCGCCGAGGAACCAGTGAGTATTTATTGTATTTACTATCCCTCTGTCTTAGGCAGAGGGATTTTTTGTACCGTATAAATCTCCTGTTCGGCATTATTCTATAAGGAGGTAATAAAATGGCTAAAGTTGAATTGAAAGCTCCCATAGTTGCTGAAATCGCTGAAAACATCAAGGATGCCGACTCAATCGTAGTTGTCGACTACAGAGGACTTACAGTTGAGCAGGATACCAGACTTCGTCGTAATCTTCGTGAAGCCGGTGTAACCTACAAGGTATACAAGAACACTTTCATCAATTTCGCTATTAAGGGAACCGAGTTTGAAGGCATTTCCGAATATCTCGAAGGCCCTACCGCCATTGCCATCAGCAAAGATGATGCAACGGCACCCGCAAGAGTCATCGCTAAATTCGCCAAGGAAGCGCCCATTCTCGAGATCAAGGGCGGTGTCGTAGAAGGAACGGTTTACGATGCCAAGGGAATTGCTCAGATAGCATCAATCCCTTCAAGAGACGAGCTTATCTCCAAGTTACTTGGAAGCTTACAGTCTCCTATCACAAATTTTGCTCGTGTTATGAACCAGCTTGCTGAAAAAGGCGGTGCAGGCGCATGTGAAGCACCCGCCAAGGAAGAGGCTCCCGCCGAGGAAGCTCCTGCAGAAGCACCCGTAGAGGAAGCTAAGGCAGAAGAGGCTCCCGCTGAGGAAGCTAAGGCTGAAGAAGCACCCGCAGAAGAAAAAGCAGAATAATCAACAATAATTAACGGAGGACAATAAAATGGCTAAATTAACAGCTCAGGAACTCATTGATGCTATCAAAGAGTTATCAGTTTTGGAATTAAACGATCTTGTAAAAGCTTGCGAGGAAGAGTTCGGTGTATCCGCAGCAGCAGGCGTTGTAGTTGCAGCTGCAGCAGGTGATGCTGCACCCGCAGAAGAGAAGACCGAGTTCGATGTAGAACTTACCGAGATCGGACCTAACAAGGTTCAGATCATCAAGATCGCTCGTGAAGCTACCGGTCTTGGACTTAAGGAAGCAAAGGACCTCGTTGAGGCAGCTCCCAAGGTAATCAAAGAAGCTCTTGCAAAGGCTGACGCTGAAGCACTCAAGAAGTCTCTTGAAGATGCAGGCGCTAAGGTTACTCTTAAGTAATTGTCGGAAAGAACGATCGCCCTCGGGTTCAATGACCCGGGGGCGATTTTTTATGATTTATCGAATCGTCTGCGACATATATATTCAAACTCGCCACGCTTGCGCTTATATCCTCGCTTTGAATACATATGTTGCAGACGGCTTTATGATTTATGAAAAAATGTATGAATGAATCGAAACAGGTTTTTTGATGTATAAACATAAGGAATGCGGTTAGGAAAGTATTTGATCATGCCGTAAAGATAAACGGATATCGTGATGATGGCAACCGCAGTCAGTATCCAATACATGTACTTTGGCTTTTTGCCGAGGAAGTATCTGGTCACCACAAATAAAACTATCATGACAAACCAGGCATACGAAGCGGGATTTGTGGTGAAGGCTCTCGCAAAATGCCCGGTACAGATGTTTACAAGCGATCTCGTGAGCCCACAGCCGGGACACGGAAGTCCGGTAACCAGTATAAAGGGGCACGAAGCGCCGAAGATGTTGACGGTGGACGCATAGTAGACAATGCATATGATAATACCGATCTTATACTTTTTTATATCGGCCCATATTCTTTTTAGTACTTCGGATATATATGCTTTCATGATCTCTTTTCGCCGGTCGTTTAATGTTACATGCGATTAATAGTATACCCTTTTTGTGACCGCATTGCCATTTATTTCGGTACCATGTTTTAAGTGTTAATCGGATACACTTTTGCGCTTTAAATTGATTTCGGTTTAAATGAATTTTTTATTGCGTGTCATAACAAAATATGGTACGATTTTTATGAAAAATTAAAAAATAATTAATGAAGGGGTACTAAATATGGATTACAACAACAATCAGTTCGGACAGCAGCAGACTCAGCAGCAGGCACAGCCTCAGCAGACTTATCAGCAGCCTCAGACCACATACACCGCTCCCAATTACGGCGCAGCTCCTCAGTACCAGGTCCCCGTAGATCCCGCGAATGCTGAACCGTATCCCATTGGCAAATGGCTTGGAATCATGTTCCTTTCGTGCATTCCCTGCGTAGGTTTCATTCTTCTCTTCGTATGGGCATTCGGTGACGGTAATGAATCCAGAAAGAACTGGGCAAAAGCAGAGCTTATATTCATGGCTATCATGATCGTTCTTTCCATTATCCTTTATGCCATACTTGGTGCAACTCTTTATGCAGCATTCACCAATTTCTATTTCTAAACCGGATAACAGTAAGGACCTTCCCGAGGGAAGGTCCTTTTTTATGTCCGATATTTCCTATTTTCTCATCCATCTTCCGCTGGCGCCGCACGGAAGTATCAGGCCCGTATCGGTAACGGGAAGACCTATCTCGTCGGATCTTACGCTTCCGGGATGTTTTAAAGCTATCGCACTTTCGATCATATATGTCAGTACTGCGGGCTGCAGACCCGTGGTATAACTGTTGATCAGTAAAAAGAGTGCGTCCCCGGATAATAGTTCTTCACATAATTTAATGAAGGGGAAAATGCTTTCTTCGATCTTCCAGACTTCGCCGCCGGGGCCTCTGCCGTAAGAGGGCGGATCCATTATGATGCCGTCATATTTGTTGCCGCGTCTTATCTCTCTTTCGACAAACTTCTTGCAGTCATCAACAAGCCATCTGATCTTCGCATCTCTAAGTCCCGAAGAGATCGCATTTTCTTTTGCCCAGCCTACCATTCCTTTGGACGCATCCACATGAGTGACCTCGGCGCCGGCAAGTGCGGCGGCAAGAGTGGCTCCGCCCGTATAGGCAAAAAGGTTGAGCACTTTTATCGGCTTGTCGGGATGTGTTTCTTTTTCCTTCTTTATAATAGAAGAAAACCAATCCCAGTTAACTGCCTGCTCGGGGAAGAGTCCCGTATGTTTGAATGCAAAGGGCTTAAGATGAAAGACCGCACCGTTTTTGTAGGAGATTTCCCATTCATCGGGAAGGTTTTTAAATTCCCATTCGCCACCGCCCTTGTTGCTGCGGTGATAGTGACCGTTAAAGTTTTTCCAACCCGCGTTCTTTTTATCCGTATTCCATATGACCTGGGGATCGGGTCTTATAAGGGTATATTCACCCCAGCGTTCAAGCTTTTCGCCCGATGATGTATCCAGGACTTCATAATCTTTCCAATTATCGGCTATCCACATGTCAAAAACCCCTTGAAATAAGCATTAACTTGATATAGTATATATCCCGTACGCCAAAATCTCAAGAAAAATGCAAATTTTTAAAAAAATTGCTTGCATTTATGGGGAAAAAGGTGTAATGTAGTCAATGCTGTGGCATTAGTAGCGATGAAGCGTGAGGTTGCCGTATTCGAAAAAGCATAATCGGATGCGGGTTTTCCGTGGAGCGAATGCAGGGCCGAGAGCCCTACGAACAAGTCACTGTACCAAACAACCGTCTATTTTTTACAATAGAAACGACGTGCTGTATGCGTACTTGTGAAGGACTGTGTTCCTTCAAAATTTTTGAAGAGGTATGATACGCACGGGAGAGTGTACAGTCGCCGCTTGTTGTACATAGGCACCATTAAGTACATAAGGAAGGAGACTTATAATGGCAAATCAGGTAATGAGGATCACCCTCAAGGCATACGATCACACACTTGTTGATTCATCTGCCAAGAAAATCATCGAAACAGTTAAGAAGACGGGATCTGCAGTAAGCGGACCGGTACCGCTTCCCACCAAAAAGGAAGTTGTTACCATATTAAGAGCGGTTCACAAGTACAAAGATTCCAGAGAGCAGTTCGAACAGAGAACTCACAAAAGACTTATCGATATCATCGACCCTACACCCAAGACCGTTGAGGCATTACAGAGACTGGAAATGCCTGCAGGTGTGAGCATTGATATAAAGATGAAGTAATTACAAAACAACATTAAACCTCTACTAGGATGAATGGCAGGTTCCATTCCGCTGTAGAAAAAGGAGGAAAGCATGAAGAAAGCTATCTTAGCAACAAAAGTCGGAATGACTCAAATCTTCAATGAGGACGGAAGCCTTGTTCCGGTAACCGTACTCCAGGCAGGACCTTGTGTCGTAACACAGGTTAAGACCAACGAAAACGACGGATACGAAGCAGTTCAGGTCGGATTCGCAGAGAAAAAAGAACGTACCGTTAATAAGGATAAGAACGGCAACAGAGAATATGTTCATCGTCACGGCGTTAACAAGGCGCTCAAGGGACATTTCGATAAGGCCGGCACATCCACAAAGAGATACGTAAGAGAATTCAAGTTCGAGAATTCCGCTGAGTATGCACTCGGTCAGGAGATCAAGGCTGATATCTTTGCTGAAGGCGATAAGGTTGATGCAACCGCTATTTCCAAAGGTAAAGGATTCCAGGGCGCGATCAAGAGATACGGTCAGCACAGAGGACCCATGAAGCACGGTTCAAAGTTCCATCGTCATCAGGGTTCAAACGGTGCATGTTCATCCCCCAGCCGTGTTTATAAAGGTAAGGGAATGCCCGGACATATGGGCCATGTAAAGGTTACGGTTCAGAACCTTGAAGTTGTAAGAGTTGATGCTGAAAACAACTTATTACTCGTTAAGGGCGCTGTTCCGGACCCAAGAAAGCCTTAGTTACCATCAAAGAAACCGTAAAGGCTAACGCTTAATAAGATCGGAAGGAGGACCATTCAGATGGCAAAAGTATCTGTTTATAATATGGAAGGCAAAGAAGTTGAAAAGATCGACTTAAGCGATGCGGTATTCGGTGTTGAAGTAAACGAGCATCTTGTACACATGGCTGTCGTACAGCAGCTTGCCAATAATCGTCAGGGAACACAGAAAGCAAGAACCCGTTCGGAAGTATCGGGCGGCGGCAAGAAGCCCTGGAGACAGAAGGGAACAGGTCATGCAAGACAGGGTTCCATCAGAGCACCCCAGTGGAAAGGCGGCGGAGTTGTATTTGCTCCCGTACCCCGCGATTATTCATTCAAATTGAACAAGAAAGAAAAGAGGCTTGCGCTCAAGAGCGCTCTTACAAGCCGCTTACAGGAAGAAAAACTCATCGTTGTCGATGAACTCAAACTCGATGAGATCAAGACCAAGAAATTCGCTGAGGTTATGGACAACTTAAAAGTTTCGAGAGGACTTGTTGTTCTTGCCGATAACGATAAGAACGTAGTAGCATCCGCCAAGAACATGGCAAGCGTTGACACAACACTCGTTGAGCAGATCAATGTTTACGATGTTATGAAGGGCGGCACGGTCGTACTTACCAAGGACGCCGTTAAGAAGATCGAGGAGGTGTACGCATAATGGCAACGATTCAGTACTATGACGTGATCCTTAAGCCTGTACTTACCGAGAAGAGTATGTCAGGTATGGGAGAGAAAAAGTATACATTCCTTGTACATCCCGAAGCAAACAAAGCTCAGGTTAAAGAAGCCGTTGAGAAAATGTTTGCAGGTACAAAGGTTAAGCGCGTAAATACCGTTAATTACGACGGAAAGAACAAGCGCCGCGGCATGATCTACGGAAAGACCGCAAAGACCAAAAAGGCAATCGTCTGGCTTACAGAAGATTCCAAGGACATTGAGATCTTCGCAGGATTATAAGAAGATCGATTATACGCACAAAAGCGTGATGACAAATAGTTAAAGGAGATAAAACAATGGGAATTAAGAATTATAACCCCTATACACCCTCCCGCAGAAATATGACCGGTTTGGATTTTGCTGATATCACCAAGTCCACTCCCGAAAAGAGTCTTTGCGTAGCAATTCCCAAGAACGCAGGTCGTAACAACCAGGGTAAGATAACCGTCAGACATCAGGGCGGCGGCAGCAAAAAGAAATACAGGATCATTGATTTCAAGCGTTTAAAGGATGACATTCCCGCAACCGTAAAAGCTATCGAATACGATCCCAACAGAACAGCAAACATTGCACTCATCTGCTATGCAGACGGTGAAAAGAGTTACATCCTCGCACCTGTAGGACTTAACGTAGGAATGAAAGTTATGAACGGTAAGAATGCCGAAGTACGTATCGGTAACTGCCTTCCTCTTTCAGAGATCCCCGTAGGTACACAGGTACACAACGTAGAACTTTATCCCGGCAAGGGTGGACAGCTTGTCCGCTCGGCAGGAAACTCGGCTCAGGTCCTTGCAAAGGAAGGTAAGTATGCAACACTCAGACTTCCCAGCGGTGAGATGAGAATGGTTCCTCTTGTATGTCGTGCAACTATCGGTACGGTAGGTAACGTTGAGCACAGTCTTGTTAACATCGGTAAGGCCGGACGTAAGCGTCACATGGGTATCCGTCCCACAGTCCGCGGTTCGGTTATGAACCCCAATGACCATCCTCACGGTGGTGGTGAAGGTAAGACGAGCATCGGACGTCCCGCTCCCAGCACTCCTTGGGGCAAGCCTGCACTCGGTCTTAAGACCCGTAAGGCTAAGAAGGCTTCCAACAAGCTCATCGTAAGAAGACGTGACGGCAAGGCAATCAAATAATACAGGAGGACAATAAAGATATGGCTAGATCACTTAAAAAAGGACCTTTCGCTGACGAGAGCCTTCTTAAGAAGGTTGATGCATTAAATGCATCCGGCAAAAAGGAAGTTATAAAAACCTGGTCCCGTCGCTCCACGATTTTCCCGTCCTTCGTAGGACACACATTCGGAGTACATGACGGCAGAAAGCATGTTCCGGTATATGTTACCGAAGACATGGTTGGACATAAGCTCGGTGAGTTCGTAGCAACCAGAACCTTCAGAGGTCACGGTAAAGACGAGAAGAAGAGCAAAGTAAAGTAAAGGCAATTTGAAAGGAGGACATATCTATGGCTAAAGGACATAGATCTCAGATTAAGAGAGAAAGAAACGCAGTTAAAGACACAAGACCTTCAGCAAAATTGTCTTACGCAAGAATTTCGGTTCAGAAGGCTTGTTTTGTTTTGGATGCCATCAGAGGAAAGGATGTTAAGACTGCTCTTGCAATTCTTACCTATAATCCCAGATACGGCTCCAGTATCATCAAGAAGTTACTCGAATCCGCTATCGCAAATGCGGAGAACAACAACGGTATGAACGCTGATAACCTTTATGTGGCAGAATGCTTTGCCAACAAGGGACCTACAATGAAGCGTGTAAGACCTCGTGCACAGGGTCGTGCATATCGCATCGAGAAGCGCATGAGCCACATTACCGTAGTGTTGGATGAAAGATAGGAGGAGAAGAAATGGGACAGAAAGTTAATCCTCACGGACTTAGAGTCGGAGTAATCAAAGACTGGGATTCCAGATGGTATGCCGAATCAGAGTTTTCCGATTACCTTAAAGAAGATTACACTATCAGAAAGTATTTAAAGAAGAAGCTCTATGCTTCAGGTATCTCAAAAATTGAGATCGAGAGAGCTTCCGACAGAGTTAAGGTTATCATTTTCACCGCAAAGCCCGGTTTGATCATCGGTAAAGGCGGTCAGGAGATCGAAGTTACCAAAAACGAGATCGCTAAGATGACAGGCAAGAAAGTTCTTGTTGACATCAAAGAGATCAAGAAACCCGACAGAGATGCACAGCTTGTAGCGGAAAACATCGCTCAGCAGCTTGAAAACCGTGTAAGTTTCCGTCGTGCCATGAAGTCTTGCATGTCAAGAACCATGAAGGCCGGCGCTCGCGGAATCAAAGCAGCTGTAGGCGGACGTCTTGGCGGCGCTGATATCGCTCGTACAGAGACATACAGCGAGGGTACCATTCCGCTTCAGACATTAAGAGCTGACATCGATTACGGTTTTGCCGAGGCAGATACCACATACGGTAAGCTCGGTGTTAAGGTTTGGATCTACAAGGGTGAGGTCCTTCCCACAAAGTCTAACAAGGAAGGGAGCGATAAATAATGTTAATGCCTAAAAGAGTGAAGCGTCGTAAGCAGTTCCGCGGTACCATGGCGGGAAAGTGCACACGTGGAAATAAGATAACATACGGTGATTACGGTATCGTGGCAACCGAGCCCTGCTGGATCAAGTCAAACCAGATAGAGGCAGCCCGTATTGCCATGACAAGATACGTAAAACGTGGCGGTCAGGTTTGGATCAAGATCTTCCCCGACAAGCCCATCACGGCTAAACCGGCTGAAACCCGTATGGGTTCCGGTAAAGGAACTGTAGAGTATTGGGTAGCTGTAGTTAAGCCCGGACGTGTAATGTTTGAGATCGCTGGCGTACCCGAAGAAGTAGCTCGCGAAGCATTACGTCTGGCTTCCCATAAGCTTCCTTGCAAATGTAAGATCGTTTCTAAAGCGGACTTGGAAGGCGGTGCAGTAAATGAATAAGAAATATATGGACAGTTTAAACGCTAAGACAACTGCAGAGTTAACTAAGGAATTGACCGATGCCAAGAAGGAACTTTTCAATTTAAGATTCCAGAATGCGACAAATCAGCTTGACAATACGGCCAGGATCAAAGAAGTTCGTAAGAACATCGCCCGTATTCAGACTGTTATGACTGCAAAGGCTAAGGCTGAAGCATAAGCATTAGGGAACAATGAGAAAGGAGACCAATAATCGTGGAAGAAAGAAATCTTAGAAAAACACGTACCGGTAAGGTTGTTTCGGACAAAATGGACAAGACAATCACGGTTGCAGTTGAAGACCACGTAAAGCATCCGCTTTACGGAAAGATCGTTAAGAAGACCTACAAGTTAAAAGCTCACGATGAGAACAACGAATGTAAGGTTGGCGATACAGTTAAAGTAATGGAGACAAGACCCATTTCCAAGGATAAGAGATGGAGACTTGTTGAGATCGTAGAAAAAGCTAAGTAAGCATTGGAAGGAGAATAAGCATGATTCAACAGGAAAGCAGATTGAAGGTTGCTGATAACACCGGTGCTAAGGAATTGCTTTGCATCCGTGTTATGGGCGGATCTACGAGAAGATATGCGAACATTGGCGACATCATCGTTGCCAGCGTTAAAGATGCTACACCCGGCGGCATGGTTAAAAAGGGTGACGTTGTTAAGGCTGTTGTTGTTCGCTCGGTTAAGGGCGCTCGTCGTAAAGACGGCTCCTATATCAGATTTGACGAAAATGCTGCTGTAATAATCAAGGATGACAAGGAACCCCGTGGAACCCGTATCTTTGGACCGGTAGCAAGAGAGTTAAGAGAGAAGCAGTTCTCAAAGATTGTTTCCTTAGCTCCCGAAGTACTGTAGGAGGTAGCACAATGGCTATGATGAAGATTAAAAAGGGTGATACCGTAAAGGTTATCGCAGGCAAGGATAACGGCAAGGAAGGAAAAGTTATTTCCGTAGATCATAAGAACTCCAAGGTTGTTGTTGAAGGAGTAAACATGATCACCAAGCACTTAAAGCCCTCCCAGGCTAATCAGAACGGTGGAATCATTCAGAAAGAAGCTCCCCTTGATGCATCAAACGTAATGCTCGTATTCAAGGGCAAGCCCACCAGAGTCGGCTTCAAGATCGACGGCGACAAGAAAGTACGTATTGCCAAGAAGACCGGCGATGTGATCGATTAATCAGGAAGGAGGATGTTTTAAGTGAGCAGATTAAAGACTTTATATACCGACGAGATCGTCAAGGCTATGACTGACAAGTTCGGATATAAAAATATTATGGAAGTTCCGAAGCTTGACAAGATCGTGGTTAACATGGGTGTTGGAGAAGCCAAGGAAAATGCTAAGGTACTGGAATCCGCAGTAAGCGATATGGAGACCATTACCGGACAGAAGGCTGTCATCACAAAGGCTAAAAAGTCTGTCGCAAACTTCAAGATCCGTGAAGGACAGGCAATCGGCTGCAAGACAACTCTTCGTGGCGAAAAAATGTATGAGTTTGCTGATCGTTTGATCAACCTCGCTCTTCCCCGAGTTCGTGACTTCAGAGGTGTAAACCCCAACGGATTCGACGGACGTGGAAACTACTCTCTTGGTATCAAAGAGCAGATCATTTTCCCTGAAATCGAGTACGATAAGGTTGATAAAGTCCGCGGTATGGACATTATCTTTGTAACTACGGCTAAGACAGATGAAGAGGCACGCGAATTGTTAAGATTATTCGGCATGCCGTATGCGAAATAGGAGGAGATAATTCATGGCTAAAATGGCAATGAAGCTTAAACAGCAGAGAAAGCCCAAGTTTTCTACCAGAGCTTATACACGTTGTTCAATTTGCGGACGTCCTCATGCAGTACTCAGAAAGTACGGCATCTGCAGAGTCTGCTTCAGAGAACTCGCATATAAGGGTCAGATTCCCGGTGTTAAGAAAGCAAGCTGGTAAGATACAGGAAGGAGGACAATCAAATGGCAGTTACAGACCCCATTGCAGATATGCTTACAAGAATTCGTAATGCAAACACTGCTAAACATGATACGGTAGATGTTCCCTCATCCAAGATGAAACTTGCTATCGCACAGATATTGCTGGATGAAGGTTATATCAGAAAATACGACCTCATTGATGAGGGTTCTTACAAGACTATCCGCATCACCTTAAAGTATGGCGCGGACAAGAACGAAAAGATCATTTCAGGTTTACAGAGAATATCAAAACCCGGTTTGAGAGTATATGCTAACAAGGAAGATCTCCCCAAGGTTCTCGGAGGACTCGGTATAGCTATCATCTCTACCAACCAGGGCGTTATCACCGACAAGAAGGCTCGCGAGCTTAAAGTCGGCGGAGAAGTTCTTTGTTTCATATGGTAATCAATGATTTAAAATAATACAGGAGGTACGGGCATGTCACGTATAGGAAAAATGCCAATCGCGATACCTGCGGGTGTAACCGTTGATATTGCAGAAAATAACAAAGTGACTGTAAAAGGTCCCAAGGGTACTCTTGAAAGAGTATTACCCAAGGAAATGGACATTAAGCTTGAGGGTGCCGAAGTTGTAGTAGGAAGACCCAACGACTTAAAGAAGATGAAATCACTCCACGGCTTAACAAGAACACTTATCAACAACATGGTAATCGGTGTTTCTTCGGGCTATGAAAAGAAACTTGAGGTAAACGGTGTCGGTTACAGGGCTCAGAAGTCCGGTAAGACATTAACTCTTAACCTTGGTTATTCACACCCGGTTGAGATGACCGATCCCGAAGGTATCGAGACAGTTGTTGACGGTAACGTTATAACCGTTAAGGGAATTGATAAAGAAAAGGTTGGCCAGTTTGCGGCTGAGATCAGAGACAAGAGACGTCCTGAACCTTATAAGGGCAAGGGTATCAAGTATTCTGATGAAGTTATCAGACGTAAAGAAGGCAAGACCGGTAAGAAATAGGTAAGGAGAGTGTAAAAATGGTTAGTAAAGAATCCAAACAGGAAATCCGTGTTAAAAAACACATGAAAATCCGCAACCGTTTTTCGGGTACTGCTGAAAGACCCCGTCTTGCAGTATTTCGAAGCAACAACCATATGTATACTCAAATTATCGATGATACGGTTGGTAAGACATTAGTTGCGGCATCCACGGTTGAAAAGGATGTTAAGGCTGAGCTTAAGAAGACAAACGATACTGAAGCTGCAGCTTACTTGGGAAAAGTTATAGCTGAGCGTGCGCTTGCAAAAGGTATTAAGACCGTTGTATTTGACAGAGGCGGTTTCATTTACAAGGGCAAGATCGCTGCACTTGCAGATGCGGCCAGAGAAGCCGGCTTAGAGTTTTAGGAAGGAGAAACATACATGAAACGCACTATGATAGATACAACCAACATGGAGTTCAGTGAAAAAGTAGTTTCCATCAAGCGTGTTACGAAAGTTGTTAAGGGCGGACGTAATATGCGTTTCACGGCTTTGGTTGTTGTTGGTGACAATAATGGTCACGTAGGCGCCGGCCTCGGAAAAGCTGCTGAAATTCCTGAAGCTATCCGTAAGGGAAAAGAAGATGCGATGAAGAATCTTGTAAATGTCGCATTGGACAATAACAACAGTATTACACATGATTACATCGGAAAGTTCGGTTCTTCTTCCGTATTACTGAAGAAGTCTCCCGAAGGTACCGGTATCATTGCAGGCGGTCCCGCTCGTACCGTTTGTGAACTTGCAGGTATCAAGAACATCAGGACCAAGTCTCTTGGCTCAAACAACAAGCAGAACGTTGTTCTTGCAACGATCGCAGGTTTGAGTTGCCTTAAGACTCCCGAACAGGTCGCTTTAAATCGCGGTAAGTCCGTTGATGAGATTATGGCATAAGGAGGACTTAAAAAATGGCAACCAAGAAAGCAGCAAAAAAGTTAAAAATAACATTAGTTAAATCTACTATCGGAGCAATCCCGAAGCATAAAGCTACTGTGGAAGCATTAGGTCTCCATAAGCTCAATCATACCGTAGAACTTCCTGACAACGACGCCGTAAGAGGGATGATTCAGCAGGTAAGACACTTAGTTAAAGTAGAAGAAGCTTAAAAAAAGGAGGTGTCAAACAATGGAATTATCAAACTTACAGCCCGCAGCGGGTTCCAAGCAGAGTGATAACTTCAGAAGAGGACGCGGACACGGTTCAGGAAACGGCAAGACCGCAGGTAAGGGTCATAAGGGTCAGAAGGCTCGTTCAGGAGACCCAGAATCGGTTT
>Ga0247608_10003368_pt1 | contig 18726 bp, 21 predicted proteins | sample 176DNAGHGlowgp2_FD_193490 | JGI IMG/M metagenome (GOLD analysis project Ga0247608, IMG submission 193490) | Sheep rumen microbial communities from Palmerston North, Manawatu-Wanganui, New Zealand - 1766 DNA GHGlow gp2 | ecosystem: Host-associated > Mammals > Digestive system > Stomach > Rumen ...
CGGTTCATATGTACAGAGAAGCGGAAAGTTCCATTATCTTGAAGAGCCAATACCACATAAGGGATTTCAGGGATATAGATATATTAAAGAAATTGACTAACTGACTAATTATGAGCAAGAAGAAACGAATTTTATTTGACTGTCAAGCATTCTTCAATCCGTTTTCCACTCCGAAGTCATTTTTCTTCTCTGAACTGTATAGTCAACAGAAAAAGAAAGAAGACATAAAGATAATTTCCGGATATGTATGTGGAAGCAACTTGGATGCAAGATATTCCAAGATGACTAAGAAGAACTGTAAGCAACAGTCAAATGTTGAATTCTGTGAAGACGTCCTTAAAAATAAGAAAGCAGATATATTGTATGTGAACGGATTTGATGACTATTTCCTTGATTATGTCAAGTGTCCGTTCATACTTTCTATAGATGATATGATAATAGACAGGAATCCAAGTATTCCGAAGAACATCTATACATATATGGAATCAAGGAACAAGAAGTATATTGCTGATTCTGCTTCCCTTATAGAAGTTCCGACTGAATTTGTCAGGAAAGATGTCATAAAGTATTTGAATGTGAATCCGGATAAAGTAAAAGTAGTCGGGAGATTTATAAGAAGAGATTTCGGAAATAAGACATATGATGAACCATTGTTTGATTTCCCTTATGTCTTATATATGGGACGAAGAGACAAATACAGTTGTTATAAGGATTTCATCCGTAACATAATACCGTTTCTCTACAAGAATACTGAAGTCAGACTTGTTATGACTGGTGATGATATTAATGAGAAAGATAAAGAATTCTTCACTAAGGTTGGTATTGCTGACAGAATCTTATCTGTTCCGTCAATCAAAGATAAAACAGAACAGTTGCTTCAGTATGCTATATGCCATATCTATATGGACTGTGATTCTGGGTTCTCATATAATATCTTAAACGCAGTGAAATGTGGATGTCTGAATGTAGTCAATTCTGAAAGTTGTGCTGCTGAAATGTTAGGGAACGCTGCAATCATGTATAATTATGAAGATGCAAAGAAATGTAATCTCAGTGATATTTTACAGACAGTATATGAAAATACAGAAGAATTAAAGAAGATTAGTGATATTCTGTATCCAGACATTATAGAGAAATACAGCATAGAAGCAGTCAGTCAGAGGATATGTGAATTATATGATATGCTTCCGATAGTTAGAGACAACAAAGAGACTACAGATATATTCATAGTAACACATGTTGATATGAAGACTGTCAAATGCCCGAAGAATAATGTATATAAAATTCTTTGTGGTTCTGATACAGAGATGTCAGATGTCGGATTGGATGTCTATAGGGAAGGTGAGACTAAGATAACCCCGAAACAGTTCTCATATGCAGAGGGTTCAAGAATATTCTGGTTGTTCAAGAATCATTATAAAGATTTGAAAGATTATGTCGGTTTCTGTCAGTACAGAAAATATTTCAAGTTCTTTGATAAGATTCCGAATATAGATAAATTGTTCTCCAAATATGATATAATATGTGGTGACAATGTGTTTAATGACGGTTCTGGTATTGAGTATAGTCTTTTTGAACATTATATTATATCTCATAATCCGGATGACTTGAAATGTATAATGAACATAATATATGATTATAATCCAAGACTGTACAACCAGGCTATGAAGACATTCAGTTCTGATGTTCTTTATCCGAGTAATATGTTCATTATGAAGAAAGAGAAATTCAGTGAATGGGTTAATTTTGTGTTTCCTATCCTGTTCCGGTTTGACAAGATAAACGGGATATATAATGATGAAGATGCAAGAATGCATACACTAAACAACAAACACAAGTATGTTTCAAAATTTGACTTGAAATTCCAGCAGAGGATAGACGGATTTCTATTGGAGAGACTGACGCAGTTGTTTATTGACATCAATTTCAACAAGAACCGCATATTGACATATCCCATAAAGATGGGTGATAAAATCGAAAGTAATTATTCAACCGAAAAATAAGTTATGGCTGTTGCAAGAAGAAGAGGAACAAGAGGTAATCTTGACGCGCATATACATTCAAATTCCCATTACAAGAAACGTGATTTGACAGATTACTTGTCTACGGACTACAAAGACTACTGTCTCTATGTAATACGCAATCGTGCTTGTCCGTCTTTGATAGATGGTTTGAAAACTGGTGGTAGGAAAATTATATATTCTGCTACTAAAATTCCTGAGTTAATGAATGGGAAAATGGTAAAATTCCTATCATTAACCGGCCGTGTTTTGATTGAGACTCAGTATGCTCATGGAGATGCTTCTTTGATATCTACTTCATTCACATTGGGAGAAGATTACAGCAATTGTCTTAATGTATTAGAATTTGAAGGACAGCATGGTAGTCTCAGAGCACCAGATGCACAATCTGCTCCCCGTTATCTTTCTCTAAGATTATCAAAATATGCAAAGATAATGTTTGAAGATAAAGATTTGTGGGAATATGAAAAAGAAGAAGGACAAATTGTAGAATGTTCTTATTTTTTACCAATTATATGTACATTATTATGTGCAAGCGGAACTGGACTTGCTCCGGGATACCGATATAGCAGAAGTGTTGCATTTAATCCTCTTACAGTTATTGATGCAGAAATAGAATGGTTGAAAACTGGTAAAATAGAAAAAACTATTCTTCATCCTTATGTACGAGAAATAAAACAAGACAACTTTATATTTGATTCTAAACTGAATAGATGGATAAACAAATCTGATTATTATTTGGATTTGAAAAATGATGTTGTGAAAATAACATCACTTCCATATGATATTACATTTCTAACTATTGAAAATACTTTAAATCAATTAAAAGAAAATGGTGACATAAAAGACTGGAAGAACTATTCATCCGGTGATGCTCTTGATTATCGTGTTTTGTTTAATAAAGGAATGTTAACAAAATTGAATACTCCGGAGAATATAAAAAAGTTAGAAAAAATGCTAAAATTGACGACTATAATACAACCAGATATTCTTAATGTTATTGATGAATATGGTAAGTTGAGATATTTTGATACTCCTATAAAACTTTTGGAACATTTTATGAAGTTCCGTTTAGCAAAATATTCAGATAGGAAAACTCGTTTAGTTGATGTATTACAAGCAAGATTTGAAAATAATAATTCTATATGCAAATTTATTGAACTTGTGAATAACGGGAAGATTAAAATACAGAATAGAAAAAAAGCAGATATCAAAAAAGAATTGAAAAATTATGAACTTCCAGATTCTGTATTAAGCATAGAAATTTCAAAATTGACTGATGAAGAAAAAGCACAATTGTTGAAAAAGAATGAGGAAATCAAAAAAGAGCTTGAATATATCAAAAATACAAGTACTACAGATATGTTCTTGAAAGATTTGAAAGATTTGAAAAAAGAATTATCATCAGATTTTCAATAACAAAAAAGAGTGAGTTTGATGCTCACTCTTCTTTTTTATTTTCATTATCATCAGAATTCCAAGCATGAATTAATTCAGTGAGGAATTTGCTTCTGACTATATCTTCTTCAGAGAAATCAATCACACTTACAAAATCCAGATTCTTTAACTTCTTGATTGCATAATTGAGTCCGGATTCATCTTTGTTTTTATATAAATCAGTTCTGTCAGTCTGCTCAATGTCTCCGATTAATATACATTTACAACCTTCTCCTATTCTCGTCAGCATCAACAATACTTCTTGTTTAGAAAGATTTTCTGCTTCATCTATAATCAGATATGTATCTTTGAAACTTCTGCCTCTTGCAAATCCAACTACATCATAATGTATCTTATCATTGCGGACTAAATTATTTACAATATTCTCGCAATTATAATTACCATTCTCATGTAGAATGTCAATCATCGTCATCTGTGATGCTATCTTATAAGGCTCTAACTTGTCTTCTTTTGTTCCTGGTAGAAAACCGAGACGCATTGACGGATGTCCCGCTTCACATGTCGGTACATAAATAGCAATCTGCTTGAACTTGCCGTAGTCATTCCTAAGATACCAAAGTCCCATTGCTAACGTAAGCCAACTTTTGCCGACTCCGGCTGGTGCATTTGAAATTATTATCTTCTTGTTGTCATCTTTCAATGCCTGAATGAATTTCTTCTGTGCTTCATTCTTGCATTTGATGTTAATCTTGTAGTCATTGTTGCAATACTGCTGTTTGTAGTCATCAGAAACAGTTCCTTTCATTTTCGCTTCAATGTACTCAAGTTCAACTTCCGTACACGATTCAGATAATCGTTTCTTTTTACCCATAAGTTTTTTAATTTTAATAAATTTTAATCAAAAGAAAAACCCACAGAAGCAACTGCAATCAAGCAGTTCTTGTCTGTGGGCTATGGAGTTCAAAACAAAGCATAATATTACAGAGAAAAAGAGGAAAACTAACACCACAGTGCTTGTTTTTTGAATTATATGTCACCACTTCTTGTTCTCTAAATATCATTAGCAGTTTGAAGTTCTTTTGTTATTGTATTTATCTTCCTGTTTGAAAAGTTAAACTATCTTAAAGAACTTCACAAAATCTCTATGATATATCATTATTTGAAAAATAATCACTATCTTTGCAGTTGATTATTAAACTAACAATATACAATGATAGAAAAAGAAACTTATGACAAAATTTGTCAGTATCTCAAGGAAGTAATCAAGGATACTGAATATGCTGGCAAGGTTTATACAGTCGGCGGGTGTTGTAGAGACATCATTATGGGAAATCCGATAAAGGACATAGATCTCGTTGTGGAACTTCCGAACGGTGGCATCAACTTTGCAATGTGGTTATTCTGTGAAGATTTGCTTGTCAGGGAACCGGTTGTCTATCCGACATACTCTACTGCTATGTTCTCACTCAAAGACTTTCCAGACATTGAACTTGAAGCAGTGCAGACAAGAAAAGAGTCATATAATGATCCGACAAACAGGAATCCTGTTACAGCATACGGTTCTATAACTGAAGACTGCTACAGACGTGATTTCTGTACTAACACTATATACTATAATGTAACTACAGAAGAGTTTCTTGATATAACGAAACACGGGATAGAAGATATTCATAACGGAGTTCTGAGGACTCCGACAGACCCTGTTGTGACTTTTTCTGACGATCCTCTTCGTATGCTGCGTTGTATCCGCTTTGCTGTGCGCTATAACTGGACTATAGAACAGAACACTTATGATGCAATAGCAAAGAATGCATCAAGACTGTCTATTATTACTAAAGAGCGTGTATTAGCAGAATTCATCAAGATTATGTCATCGAAGTATGCATACAGCGGCATATCTATGATATGGGAAAACGGATTGACAGAATACATCTTCAACAGACATCTTGATATGGGTGCTTCTGACTGGATGGGTATAATAAATGTGCTGAAACAGATAGAAACAGAAGACTATATGACACGTCTTGCTGTATTGTTCATCTATATAAACGGAAACACTATACAGACACAGACAGATATGACATCTATGAAATTCCCAAACAGCACTATTTCATATGTTTGTCATATAATCAAAATGTTTATGTTCTCTGGTAAAATATATGATATTCCATTAGTGCCATCTGCTGCAAGAGAGTTCTTATATGAATGTAAGAACATAGATGTGTTCAATGCAGTCAAATCAATAATGCTTGTGTATTCAAAATTTAAGGCACAGCAGGCTAAGGACATCACTCTATGGATGAAATGTGATGAAACATTCGGAAGACAGTCTATGTTTGGATACAAGATGCCAGTTGACGGAAATGATATCATTTCTACTGCAAACATCAAACCGGGTCCGGAAATCAAAGACATTATGAATCAACTGATGTATAATGTATATGAGAACCCGAATATAACAAGAGAAGAACTGTTATTTATAATCAAAGAGAAGTACAGCAATGTTGAATAATGATATACGGAGACAATACCGTCTCATAAAAAAGGCTTCATCGGATGAAGAAATAAATCTGATTCTGAACTCAATTGTCCATCAGTGTAGAGTCATAACTACTGACTGGACTCAGTGGAAGATTCATGAACTTGTCAGGAACTGTGAAGAATATTATAAAAAGAAGCCATTCTGTTATAACTATGCTTTGAAGTTCATATATTTTATTGCCGGAAACTACATTACACAGCCGAGGGAGAAGAGAACTGTAGAGCAGTTCAATTCTATTCTGAAAGCAATTATGACTTTCCACAATCATGCTGATTTCCCTCTGATAAAACTGCTGTTCCGTGATGAATGGATAGAAGATTGGCTGGTAAATGACAAAATGGAGTTCTATAGTGACACTGATATGAAAGAAGACAATATGCCTGAGAAATTCATCATTATGTTGAATTCTCTGACAACTGGTTCTGCATATCACAACATTGATATGTTCATAGAAGTGGATAAACTGTTCATCAGACTGAAAATGAGAAAGTGGCATCTTGGGATTTTGTCAAGATTGAATATGCTAAAGAATGCAGTCCAGACACCATTGACTTCAAAACAATTCATAACATTATATGAGGACGGTTTTGTCAAGATGCTGTTCAAGTGTCCTCTTGCATATATAGCAGAGAAATTCGGTGCTGCTGATGAAGATGAGAAGCCAGTTAAAGGATGGATTGCTATGCTGCAAGACCAGAATGCATATCGTTCAGAATGGGCTATAAAGAACATTATGCCATATGCATATCCAGAAGATAAGCAAAAAGAAATCAATGAAGTGACTTTAAAATATATTTTCCGGCATAAAAGTACACAGAGAGCATTGCTCAATAATCCGAAACTCTCTTATGCTATGCCACAAATCATTGAATTTGCCGGAACAAGAAAACCAGAGACACTGTGTAATGAACTACAAGAAATTCTTGGATTTTCAGAAACTGAATGAGATTCTTTGATAAATAAAAACGTGATGTTAGAAGAATAATATAAAATATTAAGAAAACTTTATGGAACTGACGATTACAAATGAAAACTATGATTCATTGAAGAATCAGGATAAACTGATGGTGATTGATTTCTGGGCGACTTGGTGTGGACCATGCAAGACTGTAGGGCCTATGATTTCGGAAATGTCTGAGAAATTCGGTGATAAAGCCAATATCGGAAAATGTGACGTGGAAGAGAATGATGACCTGACATCAGAGTTCGGAATCCGTAACATACCGACAATAGTATTCATCAAAAAAGGCAAAGTAGTGGATAAGATAGTCGGAACAGTTAACAAAGCAAAACTTGAAGCTACAATTGAATCATTGATTTGAGTTTGTTTTAGAAAATAAAGAGAGAGGAAATGTAATTTCTTCTCTCTTATTTTCAATATCTTGATGACAATCTTGAAACTTTTCCACTGTCAATATATTCCTGACAATCTTTTTCTGAAACCATATCTATAGAATATATCGGTTTATTCGTATTTGCATTCCAGTTTTTCAATGCTTGTAGTACATATTTCCAGTCTTGATCACACAAACTAAGAACTTTCATCAAGATTTTCAATCTTAAAATATCAAGATACATTTTCCCAGATTCAAACCGTATCGCAAACGGTTTTCTTTCATCATCTACTATCGTCTGAGTAAAATATATCACGAAATATGAGATTCCTTCATTTCCCCTTGCACCCATATACAGATGTAATTCTATTTTTGCATCATGATATTTGTTAAAAGCATTCTCTATTATAGCCTAATTTTTTTCTTTATCCCAGGCACTCAGATAAGACATATTCATTTCCGGCTGACATAATATGAATGAAGATACAGAGGGAAGTATAGATTTCAAATCAATGTCCTTTGCCCTGACATCTTTATTCGGTAGATCTACTTCTGTAAATCTATATCCTTTCATCATAGCCTTGTATTTTGTATATGAATATGCATCATAATCAAAACCAGTAACTTCTTCCTTATATCCGTCATACCATTCTTCCGGGTTCTTAACAAGTTTCAATGCAATTCTTGAAGCAATATCAAACTTCTTGTTTTGTGTTCTGTCATCACCATGTCTGAAAGTAGTCTCATCGACTCCCTTGCAACCATAATATCCGACTGTAATCTTATCAACCCACACAACATCTTTATCTGAATTATGACTACACATCTTTTTTATTTTCCAGAATGACTTAATGAATCTGTATGAATCATCGGGATTTATGAATTCTGAATTGAATCCGACAAAGAATGTGAGATAAGACCCGTATTGTTCTGTAATTACACTAATCGGACCGAATATATTCAGAAAATTCTCTTCATCAAACTTCTTCTTAGTGATATATGCTCTTGAATAGTTGCTGACTGCATCCCACATATCAAAGATATATTCTATCTTATGTGAAATGTATGAAATGAGATCTTCTGAATCTTTGAATTTATTCTGAATCCAGTCCTCATCAAAGTCAAATGATATTCTAAGATAGAAAGCATAACTTTTCAATCCAGCTGGTGTCTTGACATTATCTTCTCTATAATTGTCTTCAGCCTTAGTTATCTCATCATCTGTTACTTCATCAAAAAATGATTCATTAAGGACTCTTCTAATCAACTGCTTAGTAATCTATGTATTCTTCATAATCTTCTTCATCGTTTTTCTCATACTCTGATGGAATTATTTCCTTTGCCTGTTCATACGGCATCACACAGGACAAAGAATCTATCATAGGAACATTGGAGACTCCGCTTTCATTCAGTAAAGCCCAGCAGTATTCTTCGCCATTTGTAACACGTGTATCACAGAATAGGAACAGCAATGCATATCCGTTGAAATTGAATCCATATCCTTGCTGGTTTTTCGGAATCAGATAGAAATAGACATCTACCGGAGTGTTTGTGAACCATTCTTTTGCTTTCGGAGGGAACTTTGATGTCGGAGACCAAGGCTGTGAGAATGTCTCAAAACGATCAACCAGAGGTTCTTTCTTCAAAGCAAATCCAAACCACGGCATTTTATTGAATCTCGGAGACTAAGGAGCAGAGACATTTCCTATCTTGTCAAAATGACCTATGAAAGTGAAATTCTTCTCAAGTTCAGACCATTCTTTATTTTGTTTCCTGAATATATGTGAGCCGAACCACGGAAGTTCATTTTTACCGACTTCCTTCATAAATTTCCCATATGACAGGTCTTCTCCGAATATGAATTTACAGAAACTGTATACAATTTCTCCGACATGGTGCCAGTCGTGCCAGTCATATATATCAACATCATCCATCATATTTCCCCATTCTAATTTATCTTTAGCACCGGTCTTTATATTTGTTATCGGTGCTGTTCCAAACGGTTCAAGCTGCGGGATTTTGAAAGTGATAGCCGGACATAGCAATAAATCAATGAATTTGTAGCAGTCATAGCATGTGTTCATATTCTGCATATCGAAATATATGCGGAACATAATGTCATCATTCAATTCAGCATAGCACTTGTCTTTCGTGAAACAGTATTCATCTATATACTTGTTGTTCTCAAGCCATATACCGATTACCTTGAACAACTTATCAACTTCCTTGTTCTCGTGTGTATTGAATCTGTGATACTGCAATGTCAGATGATATGTGTACCGTTCTTCTGGTTCTTTCTCTGGTTGTATTGCAGATTCAGACTGTTCAACATCTTTATCTTCTATCTCACTAAAAAATGACTCATCAATTATCATATTTTCTTGTTCAATGATTTTTCATAATTTTTTAATCCATTCAACAGTTGTTTCTTGAAATTCACGCCCATAACTCCCGGTTTTTCTCCAGTACCTCCGTGCTCTTCCAATATACTCACTGTATCTTCTGCATTTGTTCCGGCTGCATTCATAAACAATTCTCCGGCTGATAATGTATCAGCCAAATACAATTCATCGAGGATTAGAAACTGCCACATATACAGTATATAAGGCTATCCGTTGAGCATCACATAACTGTCATATATGAAATTAATCTGTTTCTCTGTCGGTTGCTGCTTTTCATATTGTATAGTCATCGTGAATGTAGTATTCGGATTTCTGACGACATCTTCAATCTGTTTCCTAACATAGTCATATGTCATATCAGCCCATATAGTGTTGGTTTCTGATGATGTGTCTGTCATATCTGTCTCAGAGACAGCAATACATTTATTATAGTTCAGAATATCTTTGACAAAAAATATACAACCGGGTTTTTTGAAGAAGTCATAGTTCATCATTGCTTCAGTATTCTTCTGATGCATCTGAAATAAGAATTTTATCTCATTTTTTATAATACAGTTGTTTGTATATCTGTATATATCAAATCCTATGAGTTTGTCCATAGCAAGCCAGCCCCCAATCGGATTGAACTGTCTTGTCAGAAAATACATAACTTTCTGCTTAAACAAACCATTTTCTGTATTCTCAAACCAGTTTGAATTGAAAATAGTAAAAGAATCTTGATAATAGTATTTCGGATTTTTGAATATTATCTGTTTTCCCCAGTTATCTCCACCAAGATGAAACAGAATGTCAAAGAATCTCTTTAGAGAAGAAACAGACATAGGAACACAGTCTAAATTGATTTCAACACAAATACGGTCCTGATAACAATATGATATGTCTATTCCAAGTGGTTTATAGTATTCATGTACTGGATTAGCATCCGGATTTGTCAATGCATCTTCCCCGCCTATTCTGATATAGAATCTTTCAATGAAATCTTGTGAATCACAGACATAGTTCAGTTTTTTGTATAAGAATTCAAGAACTTTCTTCGAACCATCATCACAGTTTGCAAGAAGTTCTTTTCTGTCTGCTATTTTCTCAGGATATACAATGAAGAACTGATTTGTCCAATTTTCTTTTATACTTAACTATTGTTGGTTTTCTGAATCAGTTATATCTTCATCTTTTATGTCATTGAAAAACTCTTCATTTATTATCATTATCTTGAATAAAACATGATTTTTGTATTTATCTGCTTCAAAGAAATATATCAAAAGTTAAATAACCTTAAAAACGCATTGTTTATAGTTTATAATTGAAACTATTATTGTATCTTTGCAACAAATTTCAAAAAATAGAAATATATGATTTTGGATTATCAACTTATTTTTGACCGGATGGTTGGGTGGACAGCCAACTATCTTCGTGAGAACAAACTGAAGTCTATGGTTCTCGGAATTTCTGGAGGTATTGACTCTACTTTGTGTGCTGCAATCTGTTATGAAGTATGTGAAAGATACAAATCAGAGGGATTCAAATTCTATGGTGTAAGTCTTCCTTGTTCTACTAATACTCAAAGAGAGAATGATGCTGCACAACTGACAATGGATGCATTCATTGACAAAGACTGCTGCTGGACTGAGAATCTTGAGAAAGAATATCTTCTTATGAGAGCGACATGTGAGATTCACACACAATCCACTTCTATCTCTCAAGGGAATATCAAAGCAAGATTGAGGATGATTTATCTCTACAACATCGCTTCTGTTACAAACGGTCTTGTAATAGGAACATCCAACCTCACAGAAGAATATACAGGATTCTTTACTATTGCCGGCGACGGACAGGCAGATATTGCACCGATAAGCAATTTGTGGAAACATGAAATCTTTGAGTTAGTGAAATATCTATCTGAATATGTTTACACGACATATGCTGATGAAAAGAAGAAGAAAGCGCTGACTGAAGCATATAATATTACTCCGACAGACGGAAACGGTGTAATGGCGGGCGGTGATATGGCTCAGTTGATGCCGGGATACACATATGATGACTTAGACCGTGTGCTTGATGCATATATCAATCATCAGCTTGAATGGGAATCTCAGTATAAAGAAGACCTCTATAATGAATACGGACAGGATGTAGTGGATTCCATCACAAACAGATATAACAGGACAGCATACAAGAGAAAGAAACTTCCGATTGACTTGCATCGAGAAGATTTGCTGAAAGAAGAAGAACCGGACTCTTTATGAATCCGGTTCTCTCTTTCTATAGTATTCAAAATATTTTCAATTGTTTGCCAAGAAATCTTCAATATCTTTGAATGCTTCTTCAAGAGTATTTGCATTCTCAAAACAAGAAGTTGCGAAATTACGAATCTTCTTGTCCATCTCCTGAACTTTCTCCTGAGACAATGTATTGATGTATCTCTTACGGAACATAGTAATAACTTTAGGAACTTCAATCATATACATGTTAGAAGAAGAGTTGTTCAATGAAGCCTGTAAGATAATGTTGTACTTATAAAGTGCATCACCGAATGTATCAGCAAATACGTCAAAATCAAACTTCTCTGCATCTTCATCCTCAAATATAGATGCCTTGAAACCAATCTGCTTACCTTCTTTCAAGATATATTCATCATTGAAAGTAACGAAACTGTTAATCATGCTCTTTTTGTTAAAGTCTTCCTGAGTAAGTTCCTTGATGTTAGTAATCTTTACAATTTCAGCATTGTCAATTTCATCATCACCTTCATCACTCACTTCCTCATTATCATTAGTATCTTCGGTGTTGTCATCGACATCAGTGTCAACTTCATCATAAGGAGGAATTTCATCAGTATCTGTCTGTTCAGCATCTGTATCAACCTCATCATAAGGCGGAATGTCATTGTCATTGGTATCAACATCTTCCAGATCCTGTACTTCTGGAGTCTCATTGTCAAGATCCTCAATCTCCGGCTCATTGGCAGGAACTTGCTCCAAATCTGTCACTTCTGGTTCCGGTTCATTGATTGGTTCAACAACATCAGCATTGTCATTCTTATTCACTTCGCCGTCAAAGTCAAAATCCTGTGTAGGAGTAGTTGTATTGCGGAAACTCTTGATAGCGCGAGTTGTTCCACGACGTGAACGGTCCTTGATGGGATCACACTGATTATAGAGGTCAATGATATCCTGAAGCATACCGGTTCTGTCAAGGAACTCATGTGCATAGTTCTTGAAGATTCCAATCTTGTCAATGTCTTCTTCGGTCTTGGGACATTCAGGCAGACCGTTCTTCAGAAGATAAGGACGGAACACAAGAAGAGCAGCAACATAACGCTCTTTGAGGTCAATATCATTGAACTTGCTAAGAGGCTTTACATCCTTAGCCCACTGCTCATTGAAATTACGACGGCTTGCAGCATCACGAACATTAGCCATAGCCTTTGTAGTGAAATTCCTCTTCACAGCCATTTCATTGATGGGATATGAGAATGATTCATTGCACTCATCAACATCATCACCACATTCATCCATATCACCACACTCATCAACATCAGCCTGATTACACTCATCAGTGTCATAACTTTCAAGAAGTCTTTTCACTTCTTTTCCGAGAATAGTCATAATTTCCTTATACTGCTTCTCGTTAAGTAATTTTGAAGTGTTATTTCTTTTCATTTTATATGTAAAATTGAATTTTTTGTCTTTTAATTATTTATCTAAGAAAATTAGAGGAAATTTCCATATAGTCCATATACGGAAATTTTTATTGATTTAATTTTGACATCACTAATGACTCAAGCATATTCAACTTATCAGTCAATATGCTAACTTTTGTTTTCAAATCTTGATTCTCGTCTTCAAGATTCTTGATTTTCTTGTTTGCATTATTGATAGCAATTGCATATGCAGCATTGTAATTGACAGTCTTATAACCATCTTTGTTAATGCTGACAAGTTCATCAAGACCATATTCTTCAAGTTCTTGAGCAATGAATCCGTAAGACTTCTCATCAGTTTCCTTCCACTTGAACTGCTTGATTTCCGGCATCTCTATATAATCTAATGTAGAAATATCTTCTTTCAACTGTTCATCAGAAGTAGAATAGAACTGTGATGCATACATCTTGCCGGTCTAATCGAAGTATATATTGACTGGAGAAATAAACAAAGAACCGTTAGAACCAGTAGTACTTGTAGTGTCATTGAATGATGTCATATCACTTGGAGTCATACCAACTACTCTACATTGTCTATCTGTATTTCTTACAGTAATAGAACTCTTTGTTTTAATGTCTGTGCTTCCCTATAAAACTACATTAATATCTCCAATAGAATCACTGTTACCTGTCTTTATGATTGATTTTCCATTGATAGTTATGAAACTAATAGATGAATTCGGATTTCCGCTTGTAAAATCAATAGGAACCTCAATTGTGCCAGAAGACAGACTCTTGAACATAACCTGCTTGTCTGAATCTGCTGGTTCATCAACAGTCGTGTACAGACTATAGTTTTTCCAAGCAGTTGAACCTGTACCAGTCTGCTTGAATGACAGATGCTTCATACTGATATAGTACTTTGCATAGTTCGGAGACGGGTTATTTCCGTTAGTTCCACCAGCAGTATCAGCAAGGAAATTAATTCTATTAGATGTGCTTATGAAGTCCTTGACAACAAGAGTCGGAAGGAATCCCCACTCCATTGCATTTGCATTGTTCTGCCTCAAGAACGGAAGCTGCTGGGTATTACTGTCAAGAGCAATAGGACGAGGGAATGTTTTCCCGTACAAAGTAATCTTTCCTTCTCCCGCTGTGTCAATATTTACATTATATCCTCTTATATTAATATTATTATCAGCAACAGTAGTATTACTCAAAATATCTATTCCCTTATTGCTATTAAGAGTCAGCAAAGCACCGGTAGTTATGTTTCCCTCATATGAAGAATTCACATTTAACTTATTAGTCTATACAGTTGTATTTCCTGTTGCTGTCAGAACAAAATCCTGTGAATTCGTATGAATTATTGTTGCAGAAACATCAAACTGGTTCTTTGCATCAACAGTCATCTTCTTGTCAGTAGTGCTTACTTTGATATATCCGTTTGCACCGGCATTCCCGAACATAATGTTAGAAGATGCATTGGCTGCTTTGATTATTACACTTTCCGACTTTAATCCATTGCTCCATCCGACATTTAACGTGTCAGTCGCTCCATTGTCACCGTTAATGTGAATATAGTCACCAGCAGCATTTTTATTGAGATAATATAAATCGCCATATGCCTTGAATGCTTTCGCTATCTTCTTTCCGAGCTCATATCTTCCGGTATGAAGTTCATATACAGTACCTCCAGTTCCTGTTGCTGCATTAGCATAGAAATATGGTATTTCTACGGCTTCGAGATCTTGCGCGCCAGATACACCGAGATTCAGGTCCATAGATTCTGCTGCAACGAGAATCCTATTCTTCAATGACATTCTGTATGTTCCGTCATCAAGACTCTGTTCAAAATACAGAGAATCTACACATACTGCAGGTGATATATTATTATTGTTAGCATCAAGCAATTGTAAAGTCTTTGCAGTCTTCATAAATCAAATATAATATGGAATTATTTTTCTCTATTTATCACACAGAAAAGTGAAAAATGCTCAAATTGAACAATAAATACAATATAAATTTGAAACTTCATTTTATTGATGAATAATAGCAATAACAACATATACATAGGTTTTGACTTTTCTATGAATAAACCTGCTGCTACAATATATTTCAATAAGCATGTTTATTTTTATTTCTGGCCGTTGAATATGACTAAGCCACAAAGAGAAGCATTCTCTAAAAGCGGAGTCAAAGTAACTGATAGGAATCTTCCGTCAATCAAGACAAAAGAGACAGACAGTTCACAACTTACGCTTATTCATACCATTCGCTCGACTGAACTGGCTAATATGATTATCAAAGACATTGATGAACTAATAGAATCATTCAATCTCTCTGATGACTATGATTTATATGTATGTTCAGAAGGTCTTTCTATGGCATCAAAAGGTGATGCTACTCTTAATCTTGCTACATACAAAGGAGTTCTTCTGTCAAAGATATATGAACATTATCCGAATCTGAAGAGATTGTTCACTTATGCACCGAATACTTTGAAATCAACTGCCGGTTGTGCAGTTAAAGCATTGAGTAAAGACAAGATTAATATGATTAAGTCTTTTATGAAAGAAAACATAAATTCTCCGTTTAAGACAAGTCTCATTGACGGTACTCTTAAAGCAGAAACTTCATATTATCCCGGAGTTGATGATATATGTGACTCATATTGGGCATTCAAAACTATGATTAAAAAAGAAAATCTTCCTTATTGATGAGTGCAAGTATAATCACTGTCGATTTGGGTGAAGATGTCGCAAAAGTTCAGGAATCATTTGTCAAATATTCTTCACTTGTTGTCACGGATGTTGCTGGAGATATTGCGAAATCTGTGACTAAGAGGACTGCTGAGATAGCGAAAGCAGAAATGGAGATGGTCATCACTTAGATTGAAGATACTGTTTAGCAAATTGCAGAGAAAGGTGCATCAGAACTGTATTCAGCACTCGGAATCAATGAAGAGACTATAACATTTGCAAAAAATGTCATAAAAATTGCAAGCAATGCAACATCATTTGCCGGTGCTGCTGTAATGAAAGGACTTCTTGTTCTGAATAGTTTCGACACATACAGCATACCTCTATCTGTAGCAACATGTGCATTACAAATGGTTGCTAATTTTGCTGATATGATTCTCAAGTCATTTATTGAAGCATATGGGATATACATAGATTTGATAGTCGAGTTCATAGTTGATCCAGGGGCCGCGCTTGAGATAGTAAAAGAAGTAATAGATATAGCATTACAGCAGATATATGAGATGATTGACGAACAGGTATATAAGTATCTCGGTATGTCAATCGCTCAGATAAGATACTATATAAGAAAAGGATGGGATTTATACAAGCAATATCGTGCTGCAAGGAAAAAGAAGAAAGAAGAAAAAGAGAAAAGTGAAGCAGAACAACAGGAGGGAATAAATGTCTCAAAAAGCAAAACGAATATAGATGTTGATATAGATGTCAGCATAAATCCGGATTTCTTCAAAGAACAGATGAACCTCTGGCTTGCAAAGCAAAGAGATGCAATATTCAACGGTTTTCTCATTATGCAGATTCTTGATGCAGTGAATTCTATAAAAGAGATGGTGAAATGTCTGACTGATGTCAATCTTGAGACACTGGCTGACAATGTTGAGTCTCTTGATGATTTGATTGCTATGCTTGATGACCTCGGTTTGGGAGACGATTCGACTGCAATTGACTTGTCATTGATTCCTGCACTTAACATTAATGATATATATGCTGGCCTTAATAGTCTCACAGACACAGATAAAATGGTGAATGAACTGTCAAGTCTTGGTGGTGCTGTTGCACGCAGTGTTGATTTCGACGGAAGTGTCAGCACGAGCAAACAGAAAATGTATGATATCAAAACTGACGCGGAAAATAAGACAATCACTATGGATTTCTATGTGAATCCGACAAAGAATTCTGTATCAAAAAAAGTGTATAAACTTCTTACAGATGCCAAGAATGCTGACGGAAATCCACTGTTCACTATGTCTGAATGTAAAGTTATACAAGAGAACATATTCAAATTATATAAAGACAATCAACAATCCGGTTCTGGAACAGCAACAGTCAAGACATCAAAATATACTATAGTCATCAATCTGAACATAGAGACTAAACAGAATAATTCAAAAGAAGATGATATCAAAGCAGCAGAAGGATATAAGGAACCAGATACAAAGACTATCAATCTGAGTGTAGTCAATGAGGAAATGAAGTCCAAGAAACAGATTGACAAAGAACGGACTGAGACAAGAAGAAACACTATAGCACTGCTGCATACTGTATTCAGTGTATTGAAGAATATAGTTCCTCAATTAAGCATTATTGCAACACTAATACAAAATTACAAGACAAATAAAGCATATGCATTATCTCGTTCAAAAGATAATCTGTTCCAGTTGTTCAAAGAAGCAATGAGAAAACTCGGACTTGACAAATCAGCCAAACTTGGAGTAAATCCCGACGGAACAACTATGACAGCAATGTACACAGTCAGAACTCTTGAATTGTATAACTATGTGAAGAATAGTTTGAAAGTACTTAATACCGGCGGTGAATCAGCAGTACAGATATATAGAAATGAGGCAAAGAGAATAAACACGTGGCTTAGAAATAATGATCCAGGTGCATTGAGTTGTCCAGAAGAGGATAAAGTGTTGTTGTTCATAGATTATAACAGCATAAACTTAGAATAGGAATGCGTACGCAGAATAGAACAGAAATACGGAAATAACATAGATGAGAATCTGAAGAAGAAACTCATTGGAGAATGTACTAACAGAAAGAACGGAACTACAGACGGAATGGAGAATATTGAGATTCTTGATGATGAGATTATATATACTGATTCTTCTCTTCCGAGAATGGGAAGCCAGATAATGATGGCTATGTACCGTGGCTACAAATATGATGAGTGAAGTTATAAATGGCAGATATAGACAAGCAGAGACAAGCATTGATTGATATGATAATGAAAGCAATTACCCGCAACTCTGATGAAGCTGAGGGTATGCAGACTATTGATATCAATTCAATCAATATATGTGATGTTGATTATATGGATTATGATGAGCCGTCTATGACAGCAGATGACATCATCAATATGCTTCATCTCAATGATCCTAATGTCATTCCGGGAATACACTCATATGAGCCGGACGGAAATGTCACTAAACCAAGCGGACTTCAAACAGACCCAAATGGTAACGGAAATCCTGATAATAGTTAGGGTGACAATAGCAGTTTCTCATTGAATCCAACCGAAGCATCTCCAGGTGAACCGTCAGGACCGGCGGCAGATGTGACTACTCTTGGGAAAAACCCAAGTGATGAAGATAGGGAAAGATACAATGAGACTCCTCATGGAA
>Ga0247608_10003369_pt1 | contig 18722 bp, 33 predicted proteins | sample 176DNAGHGlowgp2_FD_193490 | JGI IMG/M metagenome (GOLD analysis project Ga0247608, IMG submission 193490) | Sheep rumen microbial communities from Palmerston North, Manawatu-Wanganui, New Zealand - 1766 DNA GHGlow gp2 | ecosystem: Host-associated > Mammals > Digestive system > Stomach > Rumen ...
AGCCACTTTATTAAAGTTAGTATCAACAGGTCCTGGGCATAAACAAGATATATGAACACCATCAATCTTTTCTTTCTTTAATTCATAATATATTGCTTCTGTTAAGCGATATACATATGATTTAGTAGCATAATATGTAGCCATTAATGGACCACTTGAGAAAGCAGCAGAAGATGCTACATTTAATATATATCCTTTATTTTTTTTCTTCATATCTTTTAAGAATAGTTTAGTTAAAACATGAACTGCTTTGACATTAGTATCTATCATATCAAGTTCACGTGATAAATCTGTTTCACTAAAGTTACCAGCAAGTCCGAATCCAGCATTATTTATTAAAACATCGATATCATAATTCTTTACTAATACATATAAAGATTTAATATCTTCTGTTTTAGCTAAATCCATAACGATAATTTTAGGTTTATTTCTTAATCTACTAGCAATTCTTTCTAGCTTTTCTTTGTCCCTAGCTACTAATATTAGTTCATAATTTAGACTATCTAAATACTTAGTCATTTCTAAACCAATACCTGATGATGCTCCTGTTACTAGTGCTCTCATATTACCACCCTACTATTATTATACCATGTTTTTTAGTTTTTTAAACAGAAAAAAGATTACTTAATCCTATAAGTAACCTTCTAATATTTTTTTTCTTTGTGGATGTCTCAGTTTTCTTAAACCTTTTGCTTCAATTTGACGAATTCTTTCACGAGTTAATCCATATTCTTTGCCAATTGAATCAAGCGTTCTAGGTATACCAGTATCCCAACCAATTCTTTCTTTTATTATTTTAACTTCACGTTCTGTTAATGCACCACTAGCAAATAATTCTTCAAATAATTCTCTTAATGATGATTTCATACCTTCTTCTGCTACATCTTCAATATCAGCAGCTACAAAATCACCTAATACTGAGTCTTCCTCATCACCAACAGGTGTTTCTAACGATGTTGGTTCTTGAGAATACTTAAGTATTTCAAGAACTTTGTCTAAAGACATATTTAATTCAACAGCAAGTTCTTTTGGTGTTGGTTCTCTACCTAGAGTCATCGTTAAATCTCTACTAGTACGTATTAATTTATTGGTTTTTTCTACCATATGAACTGGCATACGAATTGTTCTTGCTTGATCAGCTATAGCACGTGTTACTGCTTGTCTTATCCACCATGTTGCATATGTTGAAAACTTAAATCCTTTTTGATAATCAAACTTTTCTGTAGCTTTTATTAAACCTAAATTACCCTCTTGTATTAAGTCTAGAAGTTGCAATCCACGACCTACATATCTTTTAGCAATTGATACTACTAAACGTAAGTTTGCTTCAGCTAATTTTTTCTTAGCTTCTTCATCACCATCAATAATTCGCATTCCAAGTTCTATTTCTTCTTTAGGTGATAGTAATTTTACTTTACCAATTTCCTTCAAATACATTCTAACAGGATCATCAAGTGGGCCATCATTATCACCTAAGTCTTCAAAATACTCTTCATCCATTTCTTCTTCTATCTTTGTTAGTTCGTCATCACTAGGATAAATATACTCTTCATATAAATCATCCAATTTATCATAATCTTCTAATTCTTTATTTGATACTTCATCTTTAAGTTTACTATAATCTACATCATCTTCTTTTTCAGACTTTTCTTCTACTTTTTTGTTTTTGAATTCATCTAGGATTTGTTTTTCAAGGTCTGTTATACTAATTTCATCAGTATCCCCTAGTATTTCCTTGATTCTATCTATTATTGCATCATAAAGATCATCACAACCAACTTCTTCACATATAAAAAGTATTTGATCTTTATATTCTTTCATGTAACTTGATACGCTTTTATTATTCATACAAATTACCTCCTATAGTACCCAACTTTTTAACACAATTATTATCTTTAGTGTTATTTGAAATTTCTTTTATTCCATAATAATCCATTAAGGATTTTGTGAATTCTGTGTATTCTTTTATTGCTTCTAATTTATTTTTTTCTTTAGTATTCTTATCTAGTTGTGGATTATCTTCCATTTTTTTAGCTATATTACAAACGATATGATCATATAATCCAATGATCATTTCTTTATCTTTTCCATCCTTATAATCTTCAACTAAACATTTAGCTATTTGCGGTCCAACTATATCATATTGTGATAATATTTCTTTATATTCAGAATCTTTTTCTAAAACATTAGCTCTAAACGATCTAAATACATCTAAAGTACCATCATTTTCATTTAAACCTAATATTTGCGTCATTGCTGTTACAATATGACATCCATATCTATTTTTATAATAGTAGTCACATCTTTCAAAATATGGTCTTCTTATCGTTCTTAATTCTGTACAATGACCATCAGTATATTTTCCACCATCAAATAAAATATAGTCACTTTCCATGCTTTTTAAATTTTCACAACTACCGCATTGTCCTTCATAATCATATGCCATATTTATTCCCCCTTAAAAGTAATTCCTATTATAACACAAACCCATAAAAAAAGAAAGTATTTCTACTTTCTATCTTAATATTACGTCTAAATCAGGATTAACTTCTTGTTCCTGTGGTTTATTTTTAGCTATCTCTGCTCTTAATATTTGAGCTCTTAATTCTAAATATGTTCTAAATTCCTCATCTGTAATTGCACCATATTGTACTAAAGCTGCTGCTTCTTGTGCAGTTATTACCTTTTCTTCCATATTATACCCTCCTAATATAATTATAACTAAGATAAATAAAAAAAGATAGAATAATCTATCTCCTTTACAATTATTTTACTAATTCTAGAATTACCATTAAAGCGTCATCGCCTCTACGTTCAGTAGTTTTTAAAATTCTAGTATATCCTCCGTTACGATCTTTGTAACGAGGAGCAAGTTCATCAAATACTTTTTTAACTGCTTCTGTATCGTTTTGTAAGAAAGCAAGTGCTTGTCTTCTAGATACTAAGCTTCCGTTTTTACCATATGTAATCATCTTATCAACAAATTTACGAACTTCTTTAGCTCTTGTTTCTGTTGTAGTGATTCTTTCATTCATGATAACATCTTTAGTTTGATTAGCTAACATGCTTCTTCTATGTTTGTTATCACGACCTAATTTTCTATAAGCCATTATTGTTCCTCCTTACTTATTAATCTTCATCACGAAGTACTAATCCAAGTTCTCTAACTTTATCTAATACTTCTTTTAATGATTTCTTACCTAAGTTTCTAATCTTCATCATATCTGATTCAGATTTATTAACTAAGTCTTGTAATGTATGAATTCCAGCTCTCTTTAAACAATTATAAGCACGAACTGAGAAATCTAAATCTTCGATAGTTGTTTCTAAAGCTTTAACTTTTGGATCTTCAGTCTTTTCAATCATAATTCCTGATACATCAGCAATCTTAGATAAATCAGTTAAGATTTCAAAATGTTCAATTATGATTCTTGATGCTAATGCTACAGCATCAATTGGAGTCATTGATCCATCTGTCCATACGCTTAAGATTAACTTATCATATGTTTCATTTTGTCCAACACGAGCAGGTACTACGTCATAAGCTACTCTTTCAATTGGAGAATAGTTAGAATCGATAGCGATTGTTCCAACTTTCTTATCAGTTAATAATTTCTTATTTTCTTCTCCTCTTATGTAACCTCTACCATTACCTACTGTCATTTCCATAACTAATTTACCACCTTTAGATAAAGTAGCTATTTCTTTGTCAGGATTTAAAATTTCGATATCACTATCATGTTCAAAATCACCAGCAGTTACTACACCTTCTTTTGTAGCATTTAAACGGATAATTTTGTTTTCATCAGAGTTATTCTTAATAACAACTCCTTTAAGGTTTAAAATGATTAATGCAACATCTTCTCTAACTCCATCAATTGTTTGGAATTCATGAGATACTCCATCAATTTTAACACTAGTTATTGCTGATCCAGGTAAACTAGATAACATAACTCTTCTTAAAGCGTTTCCTAAAGTTGTTCCGAACCCTCTTTCAAGTGGTTCTAATTCAAATTTTCCATAGAAATTACTTTCTTGGTTTTCTACTATTTTATAAATTGGTTTTTCAAATTGTAACATGAAACTACCTCCCTTTATTTATTAACCTCTTGGTCTTTTTGGTGGACGACATCCATTATGTGGAATTGGTGTTGTATCTGTGATTGCTGTAACTTCTAATCCAGCTGTTTGTAATGAACGAATTGCTGTTTCACGTCCTGGTCCCATACCTTTAACTTTTGCTTCTACTTTACGCATTCCTGCATCATATGCAGCTTTACCTGCAGCTTCTGCAGCCATACCTGCAGCAAATGGTGTAGATTTTTTACTACCTTTATAACCGATTGCTCCAGATGAAGCCCAACTTATTGCATTACCTTCTTTATCGCTTATTGTAACGATTGTGTTATTAAATGTTGAATGAATGTATGCTATACCTTCTGGTACATTCTTTTTGACTTTTCTTTTTCTTGTCTTGTAGGCCATAGTCTTTCCTCCTTTATATATTAATTTTTATTATTTCTTTTTATTAGCGATTGTTTTTGGTTTACCTTTACGAGTTCTAGCATTTCTACTAGTTCTTTGTCCTCTTACTGGTAATCCTCTTTTGTGACGAATTCCTTCATATGAATTTATTTCCATTTTAGTCTTAATATTCATATTTACTTCACGACGTAAGTCACCTTCAGTTAAATATTTATCAACTTCAGTACGGATAGCAACTAATTCTTTTTCATCTAAATCTTTAGATTTTTTAGCTGGATCAACTTTAGCATCTTTACAAATAGTTAAAGCTAAGTTTCTTCCTATTCCGTAAATACTAGTTAATGCTATACTTACGTGTTTATCGTTTGGAATATCAATACCTTTAATACGTGCCATAAATACACCTCCTATATATTATCCTTGTTTTTGTTTGTGCTTTGGATTCTCACAAATTACCATTACTTTTCCTTTACGTCTGATAATTCTACATTTAGCACACATTGGTTTTACTGATGGTTTTACTTTCATATTTTTTCCCTCCTACTTTCTATAGGTTATTCTCCCATGTGTTAAATCATAAGGCGTTAACTCTATTGTTACGGTATCACCTGGTAGAATGCGAATGTAATTCATTCGGATTTTACCAGAAACATGGGCTTCTACAATGTAACCATTTTCAAGTTCTACTTTAAACTTTCCACCTGGGATAATTTCAAGAACTTTTCCATCTACTTCGATGATATCATCTTTCTTAGCCATTATAATCCCTCCTTATTATTGGTAATCCTTAAGAAGGGGAAAACCCCTTCCAATTAGGATTAGCAAGTATCTTAATTATTTATAATATTTTTTATTTGATTAAATATTTCATCAATCGTTCCTATACTATCTATCTTGTATAAGATATTTTTATTTTGATAGTATTCTATTAAAGGACTAGTTTGTTCTAAATATTCATTGTATCTAACATCAAATGTTTCTTTATTATCATCTGATCTTTGTGTTAGTTCAGTCTTACATTTATCACAAACATTTTCTTCAATTGGTCTAAGTGACTCGATGTTCACATTGTAAACACGGCCGCAACTTTTACATAGTCTTCTACCTGTAATACGTTCAAGTAAGATTTCTTTATCTACATCAAGTAAGAAAACATAATCTATTTTAGTATTCTTTTTACTTAATATTTCATCTAAAACCTTAGCTTGATATGTATTTCTTGGAAAGCCATCTAGTAATAGATTCATATTAGTTGTATTATCTAAATAATTATTTAATACTTCTAATACTATATCATCTGTTACTAGCTTACCGCTTTCCATCATACTTTTTAAATTATTTCCGAATTCTGTATCTTCTTTAGCTGCGTTTCTTAATAAATCACCTGTTGAGATATGATTTAAATTATATTCATTTACAAGTAACTCTGATTGAGTTCCTTTACCTGCAGCAGGTGGAGCTAATAAAATAATATTCATTATCTTCTCCTATAACTCTTTTTATAACTACGTGTTACTAAACTTCCTTCTAGTTGTTTGTATGTTTCAAGAGCAACACCAACAACGATTAATAATCCTGTACCACCTATTGTAACTTGACTTGATAGTTTAACACCATCAATTGCGTTAGCACAAGCAGTAAATAATATTGGAAGTCCTGCAATTATTATTAAGAATATAGATCCAACTACAGTTAATCTTGATAATACTTTAGAAACATAATTTTCTGTTTCTTTACCAGGTCTTATTCCTGGAATAAATCCACCATTTTGTTGTAAGTTCTTAGCTAATTCCTCTGGTTTAATTTGGATAAATGTATAGAAATATCCAAAGAAGAATATCAAGAATGCATAAATGATGAATCCTACTGGTGTGTTGTAGTTTAAGAAATCATTACAGAAGTTAATGAATCCTTGATTCTTTGAGAATTGTGCGATAGTTGATGGAATCATTAAGAAACTTGATGCAAAGATTACTGGAACTACTCCAGCAGCATTTATTTTAATTGGCATATATGAAGATTGATCAGTACCAAATGTGCTTCCTGATTTGTTAGCATATTGAATTGGAATCTTACGATCAGCTTCTTGTACCCAAATAACACCAATTACAATTAAGAAATATACAATTACGAATGCTACAAACATTAATATTCCTAACCAACTAGCTAATTCTGATTTAGTAATTAAACCATTAAAAGCTTGAACAAACATTGTAGGTAATTCTTTAATAATACCAGCCATGATAATTAAACTCATACCATTACCGATACCTTTTTTAGTTATTTGATCACCTAACCATAATGTGAAAGCAGTACCTGCTGTTAAGATTGTTGCGATATATAAGTGTTCCATTGCTGTATCTGCATTAAAGAATACAAATGAGAATGCAAAACCTTGTATAAATGCGAAGATAATTCCCATATATCTAGTTATTTGGTTTATCTTTTGTCTTCCTACAGGTCCTTCCTTTTCTAGTTCACTAAAATAAGGAATAATATCAAGTTGTAACAATTGCATAATTATTGATGCTGTAATGTAAGGCATTACACCTAATGCAAAGATAGAGAAGTTTTTAAGTGCTCCACCACCCATTGCATTCATTAAATCTAGGAATCCTAGATTACTAGTTATTTCAGCTGTTCCTGGAACTCTAATTGAAGTACCAGCAACAAAGATCATTAATGCACCAAGAGTAAATAGAATTCTTTGACGTAAGTCTTTGTTTGTTGGTGCAAATATTTGTTTCAAACTTTGAAACATATTAGATCACCTCAGCTTTACTTCCGCTCTTTTCTATTTTTTCTAATGCACTAGTTGAGAACTTGTTAGCTTGAATAGTTAATTTCTTTTCTAAGTTACCAGTTCCTAATACTTTTACACCATCTAATCCCTTTTTAACTAATCCTACTTCTTTTAATAAAGCAGGTGTAACTACTGTTCCATTTTCAAATCTATTAAGATCATCTAAATTGATAACAGCATAAACAACTTTGAATTTAGCATTAGAGAATCCTCTCTTAGGTAAACGTCTATATAATGGTAATTGTCCACCTTCGAAAGTAGCTGGAATGCTAACTCCACTACGTGCTTTTTGTCCTTTTTGTCCTTTTCCACTTGTTTTTCCTAAACCGCTACCTGGTCCACGTCCAACTCTCTTCTTTGAGAAAGTTGCGCCTTCATTTTTCTTTAATTCATTTAATTTCATATTATCCTAAAATCTCCTCTACTGTTTTTCCTCTAAGTTTTGCAACTTCTTCTGCAGATTTTACTGATTTTAAGGCTTCAATGGTAGCAGTAGCCATGTTATATTTAGTTCTTGATCCAAGTGATTTTGATAGGATGTCTTTAATTCCAGCAAGTTCTAGTACAGCACGAACGGCACCTCCTGCGATAACTCCTTTACCAGCAACAGCAGGTTTAAGGAATACTTTAGCAGCTCCGCTAACTCCTGTAACTTCATGTTGGATTGTACGTCCATCAACTAAAGGTATTTTAACGATATTTTTATTGGCAGCTTGAATTGCCTTTTTGATTGCATCAGGTACTTCGTTTGCTTTTCCGATACCTAATCCAACTTGACCTTTTCTATCCCCAACAACTACACAAGCTGAGAATCTTCTTTGACGACCACCTTTGTTAACTTTAACAACAGATTTTACTTCAACTACTAATTCTTCAAATTGTTTTTGTTTAGGATCTGTATTTTTATTTGGCATAAATACCCTCCTTTATTAGAATTCTAATCCGTTTTCACGTGCAGCTTCAGCTAATGCTTCTACACGTCCATGATAAAGGTATCCACCTCTATCAAATACTACTTTAGTAATTTTTGCTTTTTTACAAGCTTCAGCAATCATCTTACCTACTTCTTTAGCACCTTCAATGTTTCCACCATTTTTAATCTTTAATGATGAAGCGCTTGCTAAAGTAGTACCATTTTCGTCATCGATTACTTGACAACTAATATTCTTATTTGATCTAAATACGCATAATCTTGGTAATTCACTAGTTCCAACTATTTTAGAACGAACTCTTGAATGTCTCATTAAACGCATTTGATTACGAGATACTTTATTAATCATAATAATTCTCCTTTTCTACTATTTAGCAGCTTTCTTTCCTTCTTTACGACGAACATATTCATCTTTGTAACGAATTCCTTTACCTTTGTATGGTTCTGGGCTTCTTACATCTCTAATTTCTGCTGCAAATTTTCCTACTAATACTTTATCTATTCCTTTAACATTGATTTCAGTATTTGATACTTGTTCAATTGTTAATCCTGTTGGAATAGCAAGTTCTACTGGATGTGAATATCCTGCGTTAATAACAAGAGTAGTTCCTCTTACATTGAAACGATATCCAACACCAATGATTTCTAATCCTTTTGAATAACCATCTGTAACACCTTTAATCATATTAACGATGTTAGCGTTTGTTGTACCATGCATAGCACGAGTTTGCTTTTCATCATTAGCACGTGTTACTGTGATAGTATTTTCGTTTTGTTCTACTTTGATACCATTAACGATATCTAGTGATAATTCACCTTTAGAACCTTTAACTGTAACTTTATTGTCTTCAATAGTTACTGTAACTGAAGCAGGTACTTCAATTTTTCTATTACCAATACGGCTCATACGACACCTCCCTATACTATTTTAAATTTACCGTTTTACACGGGTTTCAAATTATTTTGTCTTATTTACCATATATAAGCTAGTACTTCTCCACCTAAGTTTTGTTTTCTAGCTTCTTTATCTGTCATGATACCTTTAGAAGTAGAGATAATAGCTATACCAAGACCATTAAGTACTTTAGGTACTTCTTCTTTCTTAGCATAAACTCTTAATCCTGGTTTAGAAATTCTTTTTAATCCAGTGATAACTCTTTCTTTCTTAGGTCCATATTTTAAAGTTAATAGAATCATACCTTGAGCAGTTTCATCTACAACTTTATAATCTGTTATAAATCCTTCTTCTTTTAAAATTCTTGCTAATTCTAATTTTAGATTTGAAGCAGGTACTTTTACTTCAGTATAACGCATTGCATTTGCATTTCTAATGCGTGTTAACATGTCTGCTATTGTGTCTGTAACTACAGCCATAATTATATCCTCCTTCCCAAATTACCAGCTTGATTTTTTAACACCTGGTATTTGTCCTTTACTTGCTAATTCTCTAAAACAAATACGGCAAATTCCGAATTTACTCATTACAGCGTGAGGTCTACCACATCTTTCACAACGAGTATATTCACGAACTTTAAATTTTTGTTTACGATTAGCTTTAACAATCATACTTTTCTTTGCCATAATATCCTCCAATTATTTTCTAAAAGGAATTCCAAGTAAGCTTAATAAATCATAAGCTTCTTCATTAGTTTTTGCAGTTGTAACAAATACGATATCCATACCTCTTACTTTAACTACGTTATCATACTCAATTTCTGAGAAAATTAATTGTTCCTTTATTCCTAATGTATAGTTTCCTCTACCATCAAATGCTTTAGGAGAAACTCCTCTAAAGTCACGTACACGAGGTAAAGCTATAGATATTAACTTATCCATAAAGTTATACATATTTTCTCCTCTTAATGTAACTTTACATCCGATAGATTGTCCTTCTCTTATTTTGAATCCAGCTATTGATTTTTTAGCTTTAGTAATTACTGGTTTTTGTCCAGATATTTGAGTTAAGTCAGCAACTGCTGCTTCTAATAATTTAGAATTAGTAGTAGCATCTCCTACACCCATATTAATTACGATTTTTTCTAATTTAGGAACTTCCATAATTGATTTATGATTATATTTTTCTTTTAAACTTGGAACTACTTCGTTTAGATATTTTTCTTTTAGGCGGTTCATATATTACCCTCCTTCCAATTAATCAATCTTTTCGTTTGATTTTTTAGAAATTCTAATTTTTTTATTTGTTTTTTCATCTTTACTATAACCGATTCTAGTTACTTTTTTAGTTTTAGGATCAATTAACATAACGTTAGATGCATTGATTGGTGCTTCTACTTCTAGAATTCCACCAGTTTCTTGTCCATTACCCTTTTTATGTTTTTTAACGATATTAACTCCTTCAACGATAACTCTGTTTTCGCTTCTTAAAGTTTTAATAATTTTTCCTTCTTTACCTTTACTAGATCCGGCTATTACTTTAACTTTGTCTCCAACTTTAAGTTTCATAATATCCTCCTTTATAGCACTTCTTTAGCTAAAGATACTATTTTCATGAAATCTTTATCACGTAATTCACGTGCAACTGGTCCGAAGATACGAGTTCCAACTGGACTCTTATCATCTCTTATAATTACGCAAGCGTTATCATCAAACTTAATGTAGCTTCCATCTTCACGACGAACTCCTTGTTTGCTTCTTACGATAACAGCTTTAACAACTTTTCCTTTTCCAACAGTTCCATTAGGTGTTGCGTCTTTGATTGTACCAACAACTATGTCACCGATATTACCAGTTTTTACCTTGCTTCCTCCAAGAACACGTATTACTAATAATGTTTTTGCCCCTGAGTTATCAGCAACTTTTAAACGGCTTTCTTGTTGTAACATAAATTATTCCTCCTTCACCTAAGAGTTATAAAATAACTGCTTCTTTTACGATTTCTGCTAAATAGAAATGTTTAGTTTTAGAAATAGGTTTGCATTCAACTATTCTAACTGTATCTCCTACTTTAGCTTTATTTGTTTCATCATGAACTGCATATTTCTTTGATGATTTAACTCTTTTTCCATATTTTGGATGTTTTTTATAAGTTTCTACTTTAACAGTAATTGTTTTATTGTTTGTTGAACTAACTACAGTACCAACAAATTCTTTTTTAACTTTTTCCATTATTCTGAAACCTCCTTATTAAGTTCACGTTCACGTAAAACTGTTTTTAAACGTGCGATATCGTGTCTTAAATCTCTGATTCTTGAAGGTTTTTCTAGATTACCTGTAGCTTGTTGAAAACGTAAGTTGAATAATTCTTCTTTGTTTTCTTTTACTTTAGCTATAATCTCTTCAGTGGTAAGTTTTCTTATATCATTAACCTTCATTTACATCACCACTTTCTTTTACTACGAATTTAGTTTTAATAGGAAGTTTGTGTGCTGCAAGTCTTAATGCTTCTCTTGCTACTTCTTCACTAACTCCAGCTATTTCAAACATAACTTTTCCTTCTTTTACTACTGCTACCCAAGCTTCAACGTTACCTTTACCTTTACCTTGACGAGTACCAATAGGTTTTTTAGTTAATGGCATATGTGGGAAAATATTGATCCATACTTTTCCACCACGCTTCATATATCTTGTCATAGCTACACGAGCTGCTTCGATTTGATTTGATGTAATCCAAGCACCTTCTTTAGCCATAAGTCCATATTCGCCTTTTGTTACTTTAGTATTACCTTTAGCATGACCTTCGTAAGGTAATCTATGAACACGACGATATTTAGTTCTTGATGGAATTAACATTCTTAATTACCTCCTTTAGTCTTCTTAGAAAGAATTTCTCCTTTATAGATCCATACTTTAATACCGATTTTTCCGAATGTTGTATCAGCTTCACTAGTTGCATAATCAACATCAGCTCTTAATGTATGTAGAGGAATTGTTCCTTCTGTGTAACCTTCGCTACGAGCCATATCAGCTCCACCTAATCTTCCTGATACTAAAGTTTTAATTCCTTTAGCTCCAGCTTTCATAGCGTTTCTGATAGCTCTTTTTTGTGCCATTCTGAATGATGCACGATTTTCAATTTGAGTTGCGATTGAATCAGCAACGATTTGTGCACATAAGTCTGGCTTCTTAATATCAACTATTGAGATTTGAACATCTTCATTAGTTAAATTCTTAAGATCTTTTTTCATTACTTCTATTTGTTCTCCACCACGACCGATGATAACACCTGGTTTAGATGTATGAACGATAACTTCGCATCTTTTTGTAGTTCTTTCGATTTGAACTTTGCTAATACCATTTGATTTAGTATTCTTTTCGAAATACTTACGAATCTTAACATCGTTATTTAAGAATTCTTTGAAATCTTTTTTATTAGCATACCATTTAGCGTCCCAATCTTTATTAATTCCAAGTCTTAGTCCGTTAGGATTTACTTTTTGACCCATCTTCTAACCTCCTTACTTAGTTGCCACAACTATAACGATGTGACTTGTTCTTTTATCTTTATGTCCAATATGACTACGTGAATCAAACATGTGTCTTTTCATTACTGGACCAGCATCTACTCTAGCTTCTTTTACGTATAATTCTTCAGCTTTAGCACCATTATTATTAACAGCGTTAGCAATAGCAGAATTTAATACTTTTAAAGTTAAGCGAGCAGGTTTAGTATTTGTATTATTTAGAATATTTAATGCATCACTCACATTTTTACCACGAATCATGTCGATAGTTAAACGAGCTTTGATTGGTGATATAATAAGAGTTTTAGCAATTGCTCTTGCTTCCATATTTTCTCCTCCTAGTCACTATTTCTTATCTTTTCCGTGTCCACCAAACTTACGAGTTTGTGAAAATTCTCCAAGTTTGTGTCCTACCATATCTTCAGTAACATAAACTGGAATAAATTCTTTTCCATTATGTACTGCGAATGTATGTCCAATAAATGCAGGATAGATAGTAGAACGGCGTGACCATGTTTTGATAACTTCTTTGCTTCCAGATTCATTTAATTTTTCAACCTTAGCAAGTAATCTTTCGAATACATAAGGTTTTTTCTTTGAACTTCTTGCCATCTCTATTTTCCTCCTTATTTACTATTACGACGACGTACGATAAATTTATCAGACGTTTTCTTCTTTCTTGTTTTATAACCAAGTGCTGGTTTACCCCAAGGTGTAACTGGTGCTTTACGTCCTACTGGAGCACGTCCTTCACCACCACCATGTGGATGGTCATTAGGGTTCATAACTGAACCACGTACTGTAGGTCTAATACCTTTATGTCTAGTACGACCAGCTTTTCCTAATCTTACTAAGTTTTGGTCTTCATTTCCTACTTCACCTACTGTAGCATAGCAAGTACCAAGTACTAATCTTTGTTCACCACTTGATAATCTTACCATTACATAGGCACCTTCACGTCCAAGGATTTGTGCTGAAGCTCCTGCTGAACGAGCAAGTTCTCCACCTTTTCCAGGACGAAGTTCTATATTATGAATCATAGTACCAACTGGTATATTCATTATAGGAAGTGCATTTCCTACTTTGATATCTACGTTTTCTCCTGATACTACGATATCATTTACTTTTAATGTTTTTGGAGCGATGATATATCTCTTTTCACCATCGTTATAATTAATTAATGCAATATTTGCAGTTCTATTTGGATCGTATTCAATACTAGCAACTTTACCAGGAATATCGAATTTATTTCTCTTGAAATCTATAATACGATATTTTCTTTTTGCTCCTCCACCTTGATGTCTTACAGTAATTCTACCTTGATTGTTACGACCACCATTTTTCTTTAAGCTTACTACTAGGCTTTTTTCAGGAGTTGATTTAGTAATTTCAGTATTTACTAATACACTTCTTTTTCTTTGCCCAGGAGTATTTGGCTTATAGTTTCTTACTGGCATGAGTAACCCTCCTTCTAATTAAGTTCTATTTGTTGTCCTTCAGCAAGTGTAACAATAGCTTTCTTTGTTCTATTAGTTAAACCTGTATAACGTCCAACTCTTCTTTTCTTTGGTTTTACATTTAAAGTTCTAACAGCAACAACTTTAACTTTAAATATTTTTTCAATAGCATTTTTAATTTCTATTTTGTTTGCTCTAGGATCAACTTTAAATAAATATTGTCCGTTTTGTCCTAAAACAGCTGCTTTTTCAGTAATAACTGGCGCTTTGATTATTTCTAAATACTTAGTATCTAACATTATTTAAGCACCTCCTCAATACTTGCGATTGTATCTTTAGTAGTTAATACATAATCAGCCATACATAAATCTAATACATTCATTTCGTTTGGCATAATTAATCCAATCTTTCTTAGATTTCTGCTAGCTAATATTAAGTTTTCGCTTAATTCATTAACTATAATTAATACTTTCTTATCATTTAATTCTAATTTTTCTAATGTAGTTATCATATCTTTAGTTTTTGGTGTAGCTATATCTAAAGAGTCAACTACTACTAATTTTTTATCATTATATAAATTTAAGAATGCAGTTTGTAATGCTAACTTAAATTCTTTTCTATTTTGTTTCTTTGAGTAGTCTCTTGGAACTGGAGTACCATATCTTCCTCCACCTACCCATTGAACAGCTCTAATTGAACCTTGACGAGCATGTCCTGTTCCTTTTTGACGCCATGGCTTTCTTCCACCACCGCTAACTTCACTACGAGTTTTTGTAGAATGTGTTCCTTGTCTTAATGATGCTCTTTGTAAAATGATTGCATCATATAAAACTTTCTCATTTGGTTGTATATTTGTTAATTCTTTATTTAATTTAATGTCCTTTAGTTTTTCCATCTTTAATTTCCTCCTTTCATCACATTTTAAAAGTTTTGTTTATCCTAATCTGTGATGATTATTCGCTTACTTCTTCAGTTTCAGTAGCTTCTTCAGTAGCAGCTTCTTCACTAGCAGTTTCTTCAACTGGTGCTTCTTCTGCAACTTCTTCGCTAACTTCTTCTGTAGTTTCTTCTACTACTTCAGCAGCAGTTTCTTCTACAGGAGCTTCTTCAGCAACAGGTTCTTCAGGAATTTCAACATAAGAAATTAATTCTTCTGTTTCATTAACTTTTTCACCTTTCTTAACTGAAGTTCTAATCATAACTAAAGATTTTTTAGGACCTGGAACATTACCTTTTACTAAGATAACATTGTTTTCTAAATCTACATCTACAACTTCTAGATTTTGAATTGTACAAGCTACATTACCCATATGTCCTGGTAATTTCTTACCTTTTAATACGTGCATTGGTAATAATGTACCTAATGAACCTACACCTCTATGATATTGAGAACCATGACCCATAGGTCCACGAGATTGGTTATAACGTTTGATAACACCTTGGAAACCTTTACCTTTGCTAACACCAGATACATCAACGATTTCTCCTTTTGTAAAGATGCTTGCATCGATAACTTGACCTAATGTGTAATCGCTTACGTTTACTCCCCTGATTTCTCTTAAGAAGCGCTTAGGTTCTGTATTTGCTTTGTTTGTGTGTCCAACCTTAGCTTTATTGCTAACTTTGGCTCTAACAGTTTGTGCTCCTAATTGGATAGCATCATAACCGTCTTTTTCTACTGTTTTGATTTGAGTAACTACGTTTGGTTCTACTTCAATAACAGTAACAGGAATTAACTTACCGTTTTTAGTAAAAACTTGAGTCATTCCGATCTTCTTACCTAAGATTCCTTTCATACTTTCCTCCTATTATTTTTCGTTCTTTTCTACTTTGATTTGAATATCAACACCGCTTGGTAAATCTAAATGAGCTAATGCATCAATAGTTTCCTTACTTGGGTTCTTGATATCAATAAGTCTTTTGTGTGTACGCATTTCGAATTGTTCACGACTATCTTTATATTTATGAACAGCTCTTAAAATAGTGAATTTTTCTATTTCTGTTGGAAGTGGTACTGGTCCACTTATGTCTCCACCAGATCTTTTAACTGTTTCAACTATTTTCTTTGCAGCATTGTCTAGAATTCTATGATCATATGCTTTTAATTTAATGCGAACTTTATCCTTTGACATTTTGAATCCTCCCTTCGCCTATATCTAGTATAGACTTGCTCCGTGTAAAAAACCCGATTTGCTGAGTAAGTTATTAACAACTTAACCTGGCGTATCGACAACCTCACACATCTAAGCAGCCACACGTATATAAGTATAACATAGGTATTTAAAGAAAAGCAAGTATTTTTTGAAAAAAATTTTTATATTTTCTTGTAAAGAAAAAAGATAGTCTCCTATCTCTTAACTATTACTTTTACATACATTTCTGCATTATTATATATTATTTCTGCCGTTGCATTCGGACAATTAACACATCCATGTGATCCATGAAGTTTATATGTTTCTTTATTAAACTCTGATATATCACGCCATCCATGTGTTTTACCATCTTCGTGTGTATGATACTCCGCATCATGAATACCTACTCCACCATCGAAGTTTAACATATAATCTACATAGTTACACCAAGCATTATTTGGACCTATTAAGTAAGTATTATGTCTTATTCTATTTATTTTATACGCACCAACATGTGTTCTACTATTTTCACCTTTTCCTGTTACTACAGGTGAATCTACTAATACTTCTTTATCATTAAACATCTTAATATTTTGATCACTTAAGTCTACTATTATATATTTGCCATCTAAATCAGTAGTATTATCTTTAGTAATATAACCTAACATATCATCTGCTTTAACATAATAAGAATCATCATTTTCTTCTAATACTTGGCAATATTCACATTTACCTAGTTTAGCTATTTCATTATCCATATTGCTTGATGAATATAATTCTTTTTCTTTATTTATATATAAAGCTTTCTTATAGTTAGACATATCTACTTCTTTAATATTATCACGTTTAATATAAGCAATCTTATCATCATGTACTACTTCATAATATCCTTCTACTTCTGTTAATAACTTATCCATATGTCCTTTTTCTAAAGTATCTACAACACTACCACCTGGTGTCATATAGACTTTGGTATCTTCTTGTGCCATAGCATAATCATTAATATCTTTAGTTTCAGTTAATACTTCAAGTGTATTAGCTTTAACATCTTGTTTATTAAATAATATAGATGCTCCTAGTAATAACCCTGCTATTAATCCTTTGTTTATTCTTAATTTACTCATATATTCCCCTTCTTTGAAAAGTGCTTTTTATAATACCACAAAAAAAGAGATTTTGCAATCTCTTATAAACTATCCTTTAAACAGAAGGCTGCATATACAGGTATATATTTAATACCTTTCTTATGACTAAAGTTATCTTCAGTAAATCTTATTGCTTCTTCTACATTAAATTTATTCATAAATAGTGTTAATGATTTAGCTTTAGATAAGTTTTTATTTTCTATTTCTATAGGTATTAGCTTACCAGCTCTTGTTTGAACTATAAATGGTACTTCTGCTTTACCTTCTGATTGATAATAATATAGGTTATATCCACATGATACTAAAGTAGATGCAATACTATTTTCATATAATATATTCTTTATATTATTATCAGTTAAGAATCTCATCTTAGACAAATGCATCATACTAAATAATACTCCAGTATCATTTAAGTATAATTTAAAGCTTTCATCATCCTTACACTTACTAAGTGGAGGTTTTGCTTCAGTTACCTTATAGCATCTATAACATATTCCATTATCTGATAAGAATTTAATTGCTTCTTCATATTCTTTACTTCTTCCACCATTTCTCATAAGTCCATATTGGAATTTCTTATTTGGTTTAAGTAATTGATAAGGTACAACATTTAATACGCTGTTAGCTCTATCTATATCTATTAAATTCTTCATGTTAAGGAATTGTTCTTTATAGGTAGCAAGTTGTTTTTCGTGAATCATATTTAATTTAAGGACTGATTCTTTCTTAAGGTTAGCTTCTACAGCCTCTGGTAACCCACCTGTCATTATATATTCTTCAAAGTATTCAAGTGCTACATTATGAAATGGCATAGGTTTATTATTCTTATATGATGTTTTAATAAAATCTATTAGTTCTAGATTACCTATTGCTTTAACATATTCTTCAAAGTCCATAGAAGTCATATATTTATATTGTAGTTCTTCTCCTTTAAACTCATTTAGTTTTTCTCTTAGTGATGTTATTAATATAATATGGTATCCTGTATCTTCTTTACCAAACTTCTTTATTGCTTTAACTATAGCTTCATCTACTACATTATCTATTATTACTAATGTATCTTCTTTTAAGATAGATTCAGTAGTTAATAAAGATAATTTAGCTATAATACGATCAGGAGTATTTTCTTTAGCAACTATATTTAATAGTTCTTGATTATTATCACTATTTATATATGCTACAGTTTTATATTCAGCTTCACCAAACGCAATTGCTGAATATGTTTTACCTACTTGCCTATTACCATATAGTAATAAAGGCTTTTTATTAGGATCTTTTTTCCATTTAAGTAAATCTTCATATATTTTTCGTTCCATAAATAGTAACCTCCAATCACTAATTATAATTA
>Ga0247608_10003370_pt1 | contig 18717 bp, 16 predicted proteins | sample 176DNAGHGlowgp2_FD_193490 | JGI IMG/M metagenome (GOLD analysis project Ga0247608, IMG submission 193490) | Sheep rumen microbial communities from Palmerston North, Manawatu-Wanganui, New Zealand - 1766 DNA GHGlow gp2 | ecosystem: Host-associated > Mammals > Digestive system > Stomach > Rumen ...
TTATAGGATTGGGAATTACTGGATGCAGAAATCATGTGCAACACTCAATGGTCAAGATTGTAGACTAGAAATTAGACGAATGTTGCAACTAAATCCAGGTTGGAAAGTCAATGGCATCTGCATAGATATGGCTTATGGTGAGTCATTGTATGAGAACCTATGTCAGGAATATGAAGGTGTTGATTTGATAAACTTTGCTAGTAAACCTGTTGATGACCAGTATGCAAACATAAGAGCAGAAATGTACTTTGACTTAGTTCGTAAGATTAGAGAAGGAATGAAAATCACTGATGACATTGAGAAAGAACTAAATGTGACTTTGTTTGAATTTAACAATAGTGGTAAGTTGAAACTTGTAAGTAAAGATGAAATTAAGATGGTGTTAGGTCATTCACCTGACCAGAGTGATAGTTTGGCACTAACATTTGCAATAGGAGATAAAGTATATGAAAAAGGAAAAGAAGCCATTGGAACAACCCAAGAATACTACTGTGACCCCGAAGACTGATGCACAGAATGACATTAAAGAGATAAAGGAACTATTGACTAGGATTGCAGTGTCACTTGAGAAACTTTATTTAATTATGCCATTCAAAAAGTAATAAATATAGAAATGAGGTACCCCGAATGATTATAACAGTTAACGGATTGGTTATATCTGTATTGAAAGCGATTGGTGTATGTGGTGAGGGTGAAGAACCTGACGGATATTACACCAATGCTGCATTACATGAGTTAAATTCTCTAGTCACTGAACTAAATTTGGAAGATTTCATATCAGAATGTAGAGTGGAGAGATTTGTAAATTGTGGTTCTAGTGGTAAGATTACCATTGGACCTGATTCTAGTTATGACATACAGGAAGATTTAGTTCCTGACTTCGTCAAAGTAGTAGGAAGAAAAGTCGGTCATAGGTATTTAAAGTTAATCAAATGCGATAAAGCAACAATATATGCCAAGAATAGGACAAGTTTACCCACATTGATGACATATAGTCAGGAATATGACGCTGAACATAGATGTATGAAAGGAACAATTATGACAGACGGTGGTACTGGCTGTCAATTACTTGTCTTATACAACAAGAAACTACCTGAATATGGATTTGATGATGAATTGCAGTTGAGCGACATGACAATAAACCTAATTGAAGAAGGACTAAAGGCTAAGTTGGCAAAAAGATTTAAGATGCCAGATGCTCCTATATTTGAAGAAGATTATGTTGAATACAAGCGATTGGTTCAGACCGCCAATGGTCAGAATAATCCAATGACTTACAATGATTTGATTGGTGGTTCATATCTTGACAATTATTATGACCTATTAGGTGGTGTAGGATTTTAGAGTATGAATGTAGTACAAACAAACGTTCTTGATGTATTCGTAGGTGGGCAGGTCAAAGCACCAAGTCCAAACATTCAAGGCACTGCCATTAGTGAAAATATGATTACAGAAACTAATGGTGAAATAAAGTACTTACGCTCACTCTATGGAAAGAAATTCTATCGTAATATTGAGGAATCAGTTGTAAATTGTACTGGTTCCTTCTATGCTTCAGTTGGATTGGATGCTGAGAATCGTCTACCAAGTTCATTCTGGTGTTTCGGTGATAATTTGTATGAAGTAAGACCAAGTGGTGGTGTTAATTTATTGCTAACAAGTGCAATGGATAAAGACTATGGCTGGTCATTTGTTGAAAGTGGTGGTGAAAGACCATTCCTTCTAATTTGTAATGGAAATACATTACACGCTTACAACTTATACACTGGTGAATTGAAGTTAGTTGAAATGCCACTTGGAATTACAGGTGATACAATAGTTCCAGGTAGTGTAAGTTGTCTAGCAGGAAGTATAATTGTAAATGACAAGAACACTGGCTATGCTTACTATTCACAACCTTATGTGTTAAGTAAAGATACAATAGAATTACTAGACAAAGACAATGATGGAAATGTTATCTACATTGATGACACAACACCAAGTTATTCCGAACAGAGTGTCTGGGAAGGAAATATCTTCTATGACATGTACGGGACATTGCAATACAAGAATGCTGAATCCTCTAGTGATAAGATTGTAATGTTGAAATCAGTTGGCGATGTATTGACTGTCTATGGTTCTAGTTCAATAGAATTCTGGACTAGAAGTGATGCAGAAGGAATGACATGGCAGAGAACAAATTACACTGCAAATAGTTCACTTGGTTTGAAGAATGCTCGCTCAGTTGGTGTGTTCAACAATGTACAAGGATTTATTGGTAGTGGTAATAGAAGTGGTCTTGGTGTTTATGTAATCAATGGAACACAGATAGATAAGATTAGTCCTACCTGGTTAGATGAACTTCTATTTGGAAGTGTATTAAATCAAGTGTTTGGTTATGGTTATAGTTATGGTAATCATTCATTCTATTGCGTACACTTCAAAGATAAGGATAGTAGATTTAGATGCTTTGCATTTGATATGATTAGTGGTGACTGGCATGAGAGGTCAAGTGTGAACACCATTGACTTGAAACTAGAAAGCACTCACTATGTTTATCCAATATTCAATCGTGAAGGTAAATTACTTTATGGTTCATTTGCAACAAATAAGAATGCTTGTCTATTTGAAGCAAGAAATGATTACTGGTATGAAGACACTGATGCTACACACAAAGTATCATTTGTTCGTTCTAGACAGACACCTATAATAATGGAAGGTGAAAGAGAATTTATCTTAAATGCTTTGAGTATTGAAGGTAATTTTGGTAATTCACTTGTTCGTGATGAACAGCCACAATGCATGCTTGAAATCAGTAGAGATGGTGGATACACCTATGGAAATACTTTAGTTAGAAATTTACCAAACACTGGTGAATATCGCAGACGTGTATTGTGGAATGGTCTAGGAATAGTTAGAAATTGTGTAATTAAGTTTAGTGTAAGTTCACCCATTGACTTAATGCTTCAGAATGCAAGCATTGCAACAGTAAGTCTATCGTATAGGTTATAAGATGTTGAATACAGATTTACAGAATGCTGAAATAAATCTTGGTTCTACATTGAAGGATTTACTCACTGTAGTTCAAGGTGAATGGTGTGATACTGAGAAGAACGGATGGAACTTAGTTAAATTAGGCAATAAGTTTGGATTTGCAACAATGATAGTGAAGAGTGGTGAAAGTTATATGCTACCTGTTGAAACAACTAAACCAATCACTGCTGTTCTATATATTGGTGCAAATGAAATTAAAAGTGGTCTAATTAAATTAAAGCAAGAAGCAATAACGTCTCCATTAGATGGGATTGCTGTAATTCTATTGAAATAGAGAGGTAATATATGGCTAGTTGGCTAGAAGATCTTGGTTTCGGAAATGAAGGTAGAACTGATGCAGCAAACAAGCAGATAATGCAGAACAAGCAAGCACTAGAAGATGCATTTGGTAGAAATGACCAACTCATCGGTGACTATGAAAACACAATGGCTAATCTGTATGGTTCTGCACCTGCAAGTTATCAGTCTGCATTGGATAAGTACATGAATGCTAAAGACTTTAGTTATAATAAAGATGCTAATGAGTTCTTTAGTCCTGCATACGAACAGCGTGTTAAATCTGCTATGAACAACATAACAAGGTCAAATGCAAATGCAGGTAATATGTTTAGTTCGGATTACTTAAATCAGTTGAATGCTAAATCACAAGCAATGGCTAGTGAGGAATGGGATAAAGCATTCCAAAGACAACAGCAAGATAGAGCAAATGCATTGCAAGAATATAACACAAATATGGGTAGACTTGGTAATATTGCAACAATGCTAGGACAAGACACTGGCAAATATGCTGATGCACTTGGAAATATCACGAACACTAGAATTAATAGCAATATGGGTCTTACACAAGGATTAGCTGACCTAAATACACAAATAGCACAAAATGAACTTAACAAGAAAACGTCTTTGCAAGCACTACTCAATCCATTTGGCTAATAGGAGGAATTAAGAATGTTAAATCCACAGTTTAATTATAGAGCACCTCAAGCACTAGTAGTTCCACAGGGAAATGCTGGTTGGCAGACCATTGGTACTCTATGGAATGGTGCAGCTGGTCTAATGACTTATCTTGATGCCAAAAAGCGTGCTGAGAAAATGGATAAGGCACAAAATGACTATTATGAGGCATTGAAAGCATACTTGAATAAAGATAATGACAGTGCTGACACAGAAACAACGCCTGCTGCCACTACTGCAACAGAAACCACTAGTAATACTACTGCACCTGAAAACAATGCAGAAACATATCAGTATACACCTTATACAACTGAGGATAATGCATTGAATAATGCAATAGATGCTGCTATGGCAGAAGTTAGGAATGAAGAGAAACTAAATGCATATCGTAGAGCATTGCAGAACTTGAATAGAAGTAAGTATAATTTCTAGGAGGTAAAATGTCTGACGATTTCAAATACAGATGGAAAGACGAAGTAGCACCTGAATTAAATAATGATTTCAAGTGGCGATTCGCTATGGATGCATTGAAGCCAAAAATGCAGATTGAAGGACCTTCCGTTGGTTCATTACTCTATGCAATGAATCCAAAGACCAGTGAACTTGGTTTGAAACAAATGGATAGTGAACTTAATCAGCAATTAGCTGCAAATGCAAACTTTGATAAGCGTGGTGATGCAGCAATGAAGTTCATGGAACAGAGAGTTGCTGAAGATATTGCTAACAAACAATTCGCTGATAAGATGAATATGGAGAGAATTAAAGCACAGAATGTTGATGCTGGACACGTTAATAGTCTTATGAGCAATTATGTGAATGCATTGAACACTGGAAATGCTGATGCAATTAGTCTAATTGAAAACCAGATTAAGCAAACACTGCCAAATGCAGAACAAATTATTGAACAAGGTAAAGAAACTGCAGCAAAATCTAAAGAACAAGAAACTAATTATCTTGGATTGTTAAGTCAATTACCTAACAAATGGGATAGTAGAAATGATAGAGATAATTTCATTACCATTGCAAATAGAGAATACAACGATGGTAAGATATCTCAAAAACAATTTTACGATTTACAGGGTAAAGCAAACCAACTTGGCGATTGGAATACTGAAGTTAAATTTAGATTCAAGAACCAAGGTATTCAGAATGCACTCAACAAATCACAAGCAAAAACATTTAATGCTAGAGTTGATGAACTAATGACTAAAGATGGTATGAAGTACAATAAGGCTGTAGAACAAGCATTAAAAGAAGGCTATACGAGGTAATTAAATGGATAAGCTACCTAAATACAAGTTAACAGAAGATGAACAAAAGTTCTTTGATGCATTGAAGGAAGAATTTACTTTATCGGATGGTAAGACTTGGGTAAATCCAAAAGCAAGACAAGAATGGGAAATGTTGCAGGGATTACTTAGCAATATTGGTGATGTTAGAGGTAGAAAGTATGCACTTGCTAAAATGCTACCACAAACAAACTATTTCAAAGATGAAAAAGAATTCCCAAATGCAAGTAAGGAAGCATGGAGTCCAACAAACTTAGAAAACTATGTTCCACCTGATATTGAAAAAGCACAAGCAAAGATTGATGAAAAGAATTTCTGGGATTGGAAGAGTGATAAACACTGGTCTAAATTAGATAGCAAAGATATTGAACGTAGAGCAAAGAATGCTGGATATGGTGATACAAAAGCATATCTAGAAGATGTTGCCAAATATCAAACTGATAAAGATAGAAATGATAGTTTCAATGAAGAATTTGGATTATTAAGTCCAGTTGTTCGTCTTGCATATCCTCGTTCTAGTGAAGCTGTTCTAGAAGGTAGAGACATTGAAGGTAAAGACCTTGGACTAGACTTATTTGAACAGGGCATGTATTCATTAGACCCAGTTGGTAGAGCTGCAGGTACTGTTAAGATTGGAACTAAAGCTGGTGCTAAAGGTGCTGAAACATTACTTGGTAAAGGATTAAAGAATGCACCAACATTTGCTGGTTCATTTGCTAACCCGGCGATTATGGAACTTGGTGATGCAGTTGCATATGCAAAAGACGATGGTTCACATAGACAAAATGCTAATATAGGTGATGTCCTAATTGGTGGTGGAATTAACTATGCAGGTAGTAAAATACTAAAAAATATAATGGGTGAACCTAGACTAAAAGGTGAGTTGCATACAATGGTTGATAAAGGTGATGAACTATTATCTGTTGCATTACCAAAAGCCAGAGCAAATGCAGATGATGCATTACTTGCATTTGGTAGTAATAGTAAACAATATAAAGCAGCACAGCAACAATTAAAAGATTTACTAGCATTGAATAAGCAACAAGCACAGCAAAAAGCAAAAATTAAAACTAAACTTGGTGATAAAGATATTTTCCCTGTCAAGAATAAAGTCAAGTATGCTGTTCAGCAAGATGCACCAACACTTATAACAAATGAGGCTGGCGATGCAGTTAGCGATGACCCAAAAATGACTAAACGTGTTATAAGATATGGTGCAAGAGTTCCATTAGTCGGTGGAATGATTGGTCCTGTAATTGACGCTTACTACAATGCTAAGAATGAACAAGATGCTAGAAAGAAAGTAAATGAATTGATTTACGGTTTACAAGATAGGAGGAATGAATAATGACACCTGAATTGATAATGATGGGATTGAAATTAGCACAGCAAAAAGGTCAGCAAAATCAAGCTGATTCACAGCGATTGGCTAATTCAATGCAAGCACCACAATTTAATGCTCAGTCATTACTTGGTACAAATCAACAACAGCCACAAACTGCCATTGGTAATAATTTGTTTGAAACTGAAGAACAGAGAAAGAAAAGACTAGGATTATTCTAACGAGTGAAACGAGTTCACTAACTTAAAAGTAATAAATATAACAACCAAATCACGATGGATTTGTGACCAGTCACAATAAAATACCCTTTAAATGTGGGGCATGTGCGAGGTAAAAATGGAAGAAAACGAAGTATACGATTTACTAAAGAAAATTCGTAAGTTTGAAGATAGAAGCAATACACGCTTAAAAGAACAATGGAATAGAATTAAAGCTGATAAGGAATTCATTTGGGAAAAACCTTTATCTGAAGAAGTTAGCAAACTACTAGGTAAGAAGAGATACCGTGGTAGAGTTGATGTGATTTCAAATGCTATTCGTTCTGTTGTCAATAGTTATACGAGTTATCCTTACAAACCTCGCACTGTAATAGATGAACTACACCAAGCATATCAGAAACTAGATGATTCAATTAGTGAAAGTGTTGAGAATGCTTTCAAGAATGCTGTATCATTTGGTCTTGGTTATATCGTTGTACTACCTGTGGAACAGAATGGAGTCATTGCTCCAATTCCTTACTCCATTGACAAAGTAGAAAATGTATTCTATGACCCAGATAGCACTGATATGAATGGTGCTGATGCCATTGAATGCTTGATTGTTGATTATAAGAGTAAGAAATTCCTTGAACAGAAATATGGCGAAGATGTTGCCAACAAATTAAAAGGTGCAAATGAATTAACACTGAATACCATTGAACCAATTAACGATGATATGGGTGCAGTGTTTACTTATTTCAAGAGAGAGAATGGACTTGTCAATGTCTATAAGATTGTTGGTGATACTCTTGTAGAAGAACCCTTACAATTACAGTTGAAACAATTACCAATAATTCCTGTATATGGAGAACCTTATGAGTATGATGGTAAAAGAATTTATCGTGGAATTGTAAGTCAATGTAAAGTAATTCAAGACATGACAGATATGACTGCTAGTCAGTTAATGGAACGTCTCGCCAAATCACCAAAGAATATGTGGTTGACAACTAGAGATGCTGTCGCTGGAAATGAAGACTACTTCCAGAATAGTGATAAGAACATAAATCAAATCTTATACTACAACAACAAGAAAGGTAAAGAGGATGTTCCTCCTCCACAACGTCTAGAACAGACAGTCCAATATAGTGACTTGACTGACATAATGCAGAATTCCATTGGTATGATGCAGAGTGTTGTTGGTGTTCAGTCAATTGGTTTACCTGATGAAAAGAATGAAATCACTGCTACTGAAGCATTGTTAAATGCAAAAACATACAACAATAACATTCGTCACTTTATGTCGCATTTGAAATATAGTTTTAAGGCATTGTGTGAGTTGATTGCTGAATACTTTGGTGTTGAAGATACCATTGTTATTGAAAATGGGCCACAAGAGAATTTGGAAAGACAAACCGCTCGTCAAGAGTTAATGGCATTGACACAGATGCTAGATGACCCAAGTGATAGAAAGCGTGCAATTATTGCTGTTGCTAATACAATGAATGATAATGTGTTCGTCAAACCATTCATGGAAGCAATTAGTCAGGAAGATCCTGCACTTACACAACTCAAACAACAGGCTACTCAAATGCAACAGAACTATGAACAAACTATTGCTGAACTTAAAAATCAGATTACATTGCTTAAAACCCAGGCTATTGCTGCTGATACTCGCAATAAAGAAACGATGGCTAAGGCACAACTTGACAATGCTACCAAACTTGCTATTGAGCAGATGAAACAACAGGGTGAAAATGATAGAAAGGCGGCTGAAATGGTAAATGAAAATATGAAAGATTTGCAGAACCCAATGATTGATGGAGGTGTTCTCTAATGTTTGCAATAGATAATCTTACATTGAAGCGTATTCATAATGGTAGACTATTCATTTACAACCAAGACACAACAGACTTGGCTAATGTCTACACTTATGAGAATGCTCAATATGTTGATGCTCCAAATCCAATTTATTTCGTTGAAGGTGTACCAAACAATACTTATTTCTTGAACAACGGCATTTATGACTGTGTTGCTCAGGAATATGTTGGTGATAGTTCAGATCCAAGTGGTGATTTAAGACCTGAAATGTGGGTTGAAGAATTTAGCACTAAGATTGGATTTGAATTGGAGGTAAATCCTAATGCAAGTGAAGATGTTGTGAGTTATACCAGCATTAACGCATTGCTTAACGCTCCTGTTGGTGGTTATGCAAATGTTATTGGTTATTGGACTACAACAGACTGCGAACCTAGAACATACTACTGGGACAGCACTTGCGTTAATGATGCCGATGGTGGTTTAATCATTCAAAGCAATAATAGTGATACAGGTAGATGGATTCTACTTGTGAATGAGATAATGAAATCTGAATACTATGGTGTATATGGCAACCATCAAGAGAACTTAATAAACTTATTTAGATACAATGATTTGTATGGTTCAATGAGTCTATGTTCTCCAAAGACAATTATGCTTGCACCTGGTGAATATGGTGATGGATACACTCTATATAATGCAAATGGTAAGCGAGTAATATTCTCCAAGGGTGCATCTATTAAGGCTGGCAACACTGTTAGATGTGAAAGTTATGAAGGCACTGGTGTTATTGGTAAACTAATTTGTAATTGTCCCGCTAGATTGAGTAATTTCAGAGAATTGAGTGATTTCTTGAATTGTGGTTCTAGTACACTTATATTTGATAGAGATGGTGGAAACACACTAGCATTGAACAAGACATTGACTGATGTTTGTTGTATATTTGAACAATCATTTGGCATTGGAAGTGGTGCAGGACACTTATCATTTGATAGCTGTGCCATTGAAAGTTGTGGAATGATAGTTCAGAATGGAAACATACACTTTAGAAATTGTGCTATCAAGGAAACTTGGTTCAACAATCCCAGAACAGTTACTCCAAATTCTGCTTATGATACAAACATTACCATTCTACCAAACAACTTTACTTATGCTGACTGCTACTTTAGATACATGAATCTTGGTTCACCCAGTTCATTGAATCTTGATTGTGCAGGAATGAAGTTGCAATCAACTTATGTGTTTGGTGGAACACTAGAAAACATTACAATTTCTAATTTGAATACAAGTGCAAGAGTTGGAATTGGTTGTTCAAGTGCAACACTTAAGAATTGTAATCTTAGATTAGCACAGATAACCTCTCCAAACACTTACATTTACAATTCAACCATTGAAGAAGGATATGTATCTGGTACAAGTAATGGTACGAACAAGATAGTGAAACACTTTGAGAATTGTAATTTCGGTAGTGCAGTAGATTTCAGAATTGAGAGTACAACTGCAATAGACTTATATGCTAAAGATTGTAAGTTCGGAAATGGTAATAGACAAGTATTCTACAGCAATAATGGTCTAGATATTAGTAGAATTGGTAGTAAGACTTATTTCAAGAACAATGTTGGCATTGGAGATAACTACTATCCATATTTCTTGATTAGTGGTGCAAATCCATATCCTGCATCTATTGCAAGTGGTACACTATATTTCAATGATGAAGTTGGTACAGAGAACTGGAGAAATGGCGAAGTGTTCTACAATTTCCAACCTTGGATTAGGATTGATGCAATACCTTGGACTAACTCACTAAACAATGCAGTCACAAGCGATATGTATTCACCTGGTAATAAAGACATTACTTATTCTTATGACTTCCCACGCTGGGCTGATAACAAAGTTTATGTACCACAATCATTGAGTATTAGTGCTAAATTTGTTGACCCGAAGATGATTAACATTAGTGCTTACATTAATAATTTAAAGGTTTATTTAGAGAGAACAGAGAGGTAAAGAATGCTTCAGTATTTATTCTCACCAACAAAGCAATTTACATACGAAAGTGGTAAATTGCTAGACGCTGGTAAAATCTATGTTTATATCAAAGACACTACCGACCTTGCTACTTTGTATGACAATGACGAAGACATGATTAGCAATCCAGTGATATTGGATGCCAATGGTAGAGCAAGTGTTAAGGCTGATGATACCAAAGAATATAGACTAGAAATCTATACGAATAAAGATGTATTGCTTTACACCTGTAATGCTTTCTATGGTGGTGAAGGTGGAGGTGGAATTGCAATAGTTAGACACGATGATACATTGAGTGGTAATGGTACTTCTCAATCTCTATTAAGTGTTGTCAACATTCCACTTGCAGTTGATGAAACAATGACTGCATACAAGGACACTGTTGAAGGCAAGGAAGCATTAGTGCTTGGTGTCAATGGCGAGTGGTTCAATGAAACATTTAGTGGTGCATTAAGTGGTAAAGTAGATTTAAGTGCATTTGAAGAATGCTGTGATGCTATGAGTGCCTACATTAGTGGTAAAGCTGATTCAAGTGCACTAGACAATTATTATACAAAAGTAGAAACACAGAACATTCTAAACAACTATGTACAAAGTAGTGACCTAGATTACTATTACAGAAAAACAGAAACAAGTTCAAGAGAAGAACTACAATCTGCATTTGATGCAGTAGTGACTGGTGGTGATTCTCCAAACATTACAGCACAATCAATCTATCCTGAAGGTGTTGAACAATTAAATCTAGGTAGTACATTTGATTCACTCTATGACATTTCGGCAAATGGTTCTCAAAACCATAATCTTGACTTAGGTGGTGTTAAATATCGTCTACCAGATGCATACAATATTGGAAGTGCAATCTACGAAACAAACATATTCTTACCAACAAGTTCATTCACTGCATTTAGTGAAGACAATAGTGCTAAGATAGATGACTTGAGTGGTCAAATCCAATATGTAAGTGGTGCTGTTGACTATGTTTCTGCCAACATTCCTGATGTACCTGATGTTAGTGCTAATGAATGGAACAGCGTCTATGAAACTGTATCTTCTCATAGTGGTAATTGGATTACTGGTGGTGGAAGTACATATAGTGGCATTTATCCAATTGGTGTAAACAATAACACAAATCAGATTAGTGCTGATACACAGCCAATTACATTTGGTTCAGGGTTGCAGTTTACAAATAATGTATTGTCAGTAACTGGTAAATTTGATAACACTGCTGTAAACCAAGTAGTTCAACAATATTCAGCAAATGGCAAGTGGCTAACACAGACTGCATTGAATGGTTATGCAACTACTGCAACATTGAAACTTAGTGCTCAAGTGTTGAGTGGTAGAGATAACTATCTTAGTGCTGCCATAGACAATTTAAGTGGTAAAGACAATTATCTTAGTGCTGCAATAGATTATGTTAGTGCTAATGCAGGTAGAACATATACAGGAATTGAACCTGTCTATGTTGACAATACTACTAATGAAATTGGTGTTGACCAGCTTGCATTTAGTGCTGGATATGGAATAGATTTACAAGTGACAGGAAGTAATACACTTGTAATTAGTTCCAAATTGACAGGTGATTTAGGACATACTTATAGTGGTATTTCTCCAATTGTGGTTAATAATACTTCTAACATAATTAGTGCAGAACCTCTATTCCCAATAACTGCTAATGGATTTAGTGCTAATGTTAAACCTAGTGAAATTACTTTGTTATCACAATTTAGCAATGTTAACTTTACAAATTCTAGTGTATCTTATGCACAGGCACCATCTGTAAATGCAAGTGCTACTTGGTATGACATAATTAACATAGCAAGAAATTCAAATAGTGGTATAACTGTTAGTTCATACTCATTCAATTACAACACACCACATGTATATCTCCAATTATCTGCACTTACAAGTCTAGAACAAATTACATTCATAGCACCTTGGGGTGGTCCGAATGACGTGTATAGTGCTTCATTCATGAACGGTAATAATACTGCATATACATTGAAGGTGTTTAGTGCATGTTGTAAAGATATTGTAAAAGCTAGAGACTATGATACAGCTGAACCGAAATGGTACTTGAAGAAATGGGATAGTCAAGGTTTCTATCTTCAGGAAGCATTCTAATAGGAGAATTTTATGTTATATACTTACGGCGGAAAATTATTACAAGGTCCTAGTGGATTTCTTTCAGGTCCACATAGATACTTTGTCTATATCAACTCTACTACTGGTGGAACTATATCAGCCACACCCGATAAAGGTATAGATGGTACAGAAATTACTTTATCTAACACACCTGAAAATGGATACAAGTTTAATTCCTATTCATTAACTGGTGCAACATTAAGAAATACTAACAAATTTGATATAAGTGGTAGTGACGTTACTGCTGAAGGTTCATTTGATAAAATCTATAAGGTTAACTTAACTCAAACTGCAGGAGGCATTATATCTGCAACACCTATGAGTGGTATAAATGGTGAAACAGTTACATTGACAAATACACCATCTTCACACTATGTATTCAATGGATATTCATTGACTGGGTCTACTCTGTATAATACGAATAAATTTGATTTGAATGGTAGTGATGTTAGTGTAAAGGGCAATTTTAGTGCTTTTAATAATCTTGTTCTATTTAATCAGTCAACTGAAGTTGCTAGTTCATCAGCAAACGTTAATATAAATGTTAATAATCCAGATACATCTTATTACAAGTATTGGAAAGTTCAATTTGACCATTGTTCTACTACTGACGGATTACCTGTTTGGGCTACAGACTGTGGAATTTACACTAATGCTGACCATTATAAGCCTACATATCCTATGCGTTCACATTTTGATAAGGATACAAAGAAACGTCACTGTTATCTTGGTTGGGGTCCTAGAACTGATACACAGCCTGCTAGAAGTATAACATTTACAAGTGCCACATGTACAATAACATCGCAAGATAATATTGCTCTATACATGACAACTGCTAATACACAAATAACAGCATATAGAACTTACAAGTACATAATTGATGCAACTAATGGTAAATGTAGTGCTTATATCGGTGGTGTTCTTGGTGGTGTTATAGCACCTAGAGCATTCACAGTATCAAATATCTACAAATTAATGTCATTTCATGAACAAACAGGAACAAATGCATTCTGTAAATTTAAAAATGTTAAAGTTGGTGTATCAAATACATGGACTGGTGCAAATAATCTTTAGGAGACAAGTATGTTAGTATTCAATAATAAAGCAATTTGTTATAATTCTACTGCTGTAAATTGGACTGAACCTTATAATTGGAAAGACATTCATCCAAGTTTCATCAAATCACAGACTAAAAATTCAGCATATGATTTAAGTGCAGTAAACTGTGGTGGACTAATAGTTCATTTAGATACTACAACTACTGCATATCAAATGGTTTCTAGTGCTATTAATGGAACATGGATGGAAAGATATTCTGATAAAGTTCCTATATGCTACTATTCTGCAACAAATACTCCATTTGTTGAACCAACAGAACTGATGCAGAAGAAATACAAGAAACCAGATGAATTGATTGTATGTGACTCCAAACTTTATAGAAATAACGAAACATTTTTTAACGAGAATTACCATTATTCTATAAAATATTCTATACCAGCTAATTTCTATGATTTTATTAGTGGCGCTGGATACTATGTTTTTGACGATAGTTTTTTAAGAAGGAACAATATTCCTTACATTATTGAATTTACTACAAGACCAAAGAATAGTAGTGGTAGTGGATGTGCTGTATGGATGGGAAATCTGCCTTATGAATATACACCTGAAGCAACATACTGCTGTTTAAATAGATGTACATTCAGTTCAATAAACAATGTGAATATTAAGATAAATAACTCTTTTACAGGAGGTACTATAAACTTATTTGCAGCAGGTGAAAATGATGATAGAAGTATAACACAGTCAAATATAACTGGTCTTAATAATGTTAATATTTATCAAAATGGTTCAAGAAATGCTGCTAGATTTATTCCAAACTCTAATAACATTACACCAGGTAGTACCACTGAAGGTTATGGATATTTGTCTTACTGTAATAATGTAAGTTCAAATAAAACATTGTATTGTGAATATGTTGGAACAGCAACAAATTGCACTAACTTGGTGACAGGTACTAATTAAATTGCAAAAAGTAATAAATAGTTTATAGAGGTTCTAGAATGTCAATATTATCAACATCTTCAAAGTTAGTTAGAGTTGGCTATTCATATAGTGCTGGTGAAGGTATTAGCATTGAAAATAATACCATTTCTGTCACAGGTGATTATGGTCATGCTTACTATCCTGGTGAGAATATCAGCATTAGTGATGACAATGTAATTAGTTCTAAAGACTGGTCAAGTGATATTGACACAGCGGTTCAGAATGCTAGTGCTGAAACAACTGCTTGGGTTGATAGCCAAAATTATTTGACCGATGCAGACATGAGCGATTATGCTCTGATTACTGATGTTGAAACAACAAGTGGTCTATTAAAAATGGATATTGACACAGTTAGCGGTTCAATATCAGGTAAGATGGATTCCACTGCATTCAATGATTGGCAGAATGGGCAATATGCAAATGATATTGGTGGATTAGCAAATGATGTGAATGCTGTTTCTGGTGCAGTAAATGACCTCTCAGCCACGGTTGAAGGTTTGGATATACCAACACACCAGGAAATAATTGACGCCTCAGGATATGCATACTCGCAAAGCACTGCGTGGGTGAACAACCAAGGTTATCTAACACAACATCAGGACATTTCATACCTAGCAACAAAGAATGAAGTTGATACCGTTAGTTCATTCTTATCTGGTGCCATTGACTATGTATCTGCTAATGCAGGTGATGAATTTCCTGCTAGTGCTAATGATGCAATTACAGCATATCAGAATGCTAGTGGGACTTATCTAACATCTCACCAAAGTCTAGATGGATATTTGACAAAAACAAGTGCTGATACATTGTATCAACCAATTGGTAGTTATGCATCACAAACTGATTTGGAACAAGTTAGTGGCGATTTAAAAGGTGACATTGACTATATCAGTGGTGTAGCAATAACTGCTCACCAAGATATTTCTAACAAACTAGATACAACTGCATTTAGTACAGTTAGTGGTACATTCTTAACAGCCGTTGATTTGACACCTTATGCTACAACAGGTGATTTAAATACTGCTAGTTCGTTCCTTAGTGGTGCAATCAACGATGTATCTGGGCAAATTCCAGTAATACCTGACATGAGTGCTACTGAATGGAATAGTGTTTACGATTCAGTAGAAAGCAAAAGTGGTCTTTGGAATGAAATGACGGCATATCAGAATGCTAGTGGTACATTCTTAACGGCTCATCAAAGTTTAGACAATTACTACACTAAATCAGAAACTAGTGGTGCTGATGAATTAGCCGATGCATTCGCTAACATTCCTGCAGGTGATGCAGAGGTGAATGCTTACGTACAGAACAATAGTGCTACAATTGACAATGTAAGCACTACAGTACAAACAAATTCTGCTCAATGGGCTGAAGGTACAAGTGTTGATACAGTACCAGTTGCAGTAATTAGCCCATTGGTCACAGGGTTCAGTGGAGAAAGTGCATATCTTGGCATTGAAAGCACTGCATTGAACTTATCATCTTATGTTCCTGTATCTGCTATTGGATTTAGAATCGCCGGCGGCGATTATTATGTTAGAACTATTAGTGGTAAAACAATAAGTGCTATGTTTGCTGCTACTGCAAATCATGCATACACTGCAAATGTAGCAAATTACGATAGTAATTATAATCTTATATCATCTTACTATCAGCCTAAACTAACAATCACAGGTGATGCAGGTACTATTACCTCTATCAATGGTAGTGCAGTTGGTGTAAGTATTCCTGAAGGTTGGGAACTTGTCGCGGGTCAAGGAATTGAAATTGTTGACGATGCAGAAAATAATCAAACAACAATTAGTGTGACTGCAGCAGGTGGAAATCCTGAGGTTGAAAGTTATGTTCAAAGTAATAGTGCAAGTATAGATGATGCTGTATCAACTTATCAAACCAATAGTGGTAGTTATATCACACAAGAAACAGATTGGACTAACACAATTACTGCTGCTAGTTCGTATGCATACAGTGAGGCAGTTGCACAAATACCTGCACCATTTGACCCATCATATATGAGTGGTCAGATTGACAACAAATTAAACACTACTTCATTTAGTGATGTTAGTGGTTCATTCTTAACTGCAGTAAATATTCCTGAGAGTGCTAGTTGGAATGATGCTACTACTTCTTATCAGACCAATTCAAGTTATTATAATAACTCAATAACTGATTTAAGTTCAAAAACAATTAATGTAAATTATTCACAAGAGGACTTATCAGGTGTATCATTTGATATTGCTCCAAACCTATTTGGGGAATATGCTTTAACATCTGTAAGTGGTATTATTCAAAATCATGGAAGAGGAGTTACAGCAACTATAATTCCAGAACACTTGGTAGTTTCATCAATTATTTTTGACGGTTCATATGATTTAGTAAATTCTGCAACAGTTCAGAATTGGAATGCTACACAATCAACATTAAATTCTAATTCTGCTAATTGGAATGATGCTACTACTGCTTATCAAACTAATAGTGGTGATTACTTGAAAGAAAGTGAACTTGGTTACAATGCCGTAGATGAAGTCTCGGCAATCAATGGTAGTGCTATTGCTCAATATGGTGCTGAGAAACAGTGGTTAGTACACGATGATACATTGGTACATGCTTCTAACTCTGCTCAATATGCTTTGGGCGTGGCAATAGATAATGTTGCTAGATTGATGGGTATTGATGAAACTGTGTTGTATGAAAATGCGAATGGTGGAGTAGTTAATATGGCTAACACATTCACACTAAATGAATCTTTACAGAATTTTGAAATGATAAAAATTATTGATAACTCTTTGCCAGTAGGTGGTGATAGAAGATTAACAACAATTCCTGTTTCAACCGCTACAAGAAGTATTGCCACTAATGATGCGTGGTTTGATGTTTCGTATAACCCAACTGCTGATGCCTCTAAGTATATTGGTGCTAATTTCTACAGTGCTAATGATGCAGGTACACAAATAAGAATGAATGGTAGTTATATTAAAAACATGGCTGCTACTGGTGCTTGGACAAATAGAAATGAAGGTCGTTTATATAAAATTATTGGTGTTCATCGCATCAGTGGTTAAGGAGAAAAGTTTATGAGTGAAAACATACAAAGTATCGCAAATGGTAGTTTCGTATTGGGCAACACAAGTGCCACAACATATCAAGCAGGTCCAGGTATTTCCATTACACAGCCATCGGAAGGTGTTGTAAGGATTTCCAACGATGAAACAGTGCTATGGCGTGGTGCTGGGACTTCAGCAGTAACTTTAAGCGAACCAATAACAAATTTTGAAGCAATAAAAATATATCACAATGCTTATTGTGATGAATTTTATGGACTACCTGTACCATCAGAATTTAGATTTTGGCACATGTATGGAAACAGTGCTCAGGCTACATTTAAATGTGCTATGGTACAAACATTTGTTACAGACTCTACACATATAAACATTGACCATACTAAAACACTTGGTTTTGGTTTTACTGCAACTAACTTTACAGCTGCTGTTACTAATAATGACCTGTATGCAAGGAATATTATAACAAAAGTAGTCGGCATCAACAGAATCAGTGGGTCAAACACATAAGGAGGTTTAAATATGTCAGATATTCAGAGTATTTCACAAGGCAATTACATTCTTCAAGGAACTGTCGCTACTTCTGCTGGCATTGTTGGTGATGGTTCTACACAAAACCCTCTGAGATTAGATGAAACGGTGCTGTGGGAAAGCACAACTGGTGATGCTGACACTGGTGTATTTTCTGAAAACATAACTAAATTTGAATACTTTGATGTAGTTTTTAAGACAAACGATAACATAATTGAAGTTCAGCGATTCCGAACAGATATGTCAAGCAGTACTTTCAATCTTTATTCTAACTTATTCAG
>Ga0247608_10003371_pt1 | contig 18712 bp, 20 predicted proteins | sample 176DNAGHGlowgp2_FD_193490 | JGI IMG/M metagenome (GOLD analysis project Ga0247608, IMG submission 193490) | Sheep rumen microbial communities from Palmerston North, Manawatu-Wanganui, New Zealand - 1766 DNA GHGlow gp2 | ecosystem: Host-associated > Mammals > Digestive system > Stomach > Rumen ...
TCTTCCCATCGCTTAAGATCTTCTTGACTTGCTGTTTTTAAGACCTTTACTTGTACGTATCCCATGTATCTTCAATTTTCATAGCATCCATTAAAATTTACGAAAAGGGATGCAAAGGTACGAAACTGTATTTTGAATCGCGCTTAGAGGGGGTGACTTATCCTTAGGGTACGATCCTCCCTTCCTTCGCTGCCATTGGTTTTTTCATGGCGGCAAGGGAGGCTAATGTTACCTAAAAGGATATAGGTCAACGAGTTACCACCTCTACACGAGGGACGAAGTCCCGTAGATTCAATAGGTTCTGTCACCTATAACAGGGCAAAGTTACAAATAAATGAGTAAAAAAGCAAATTTTATTCGCATTTTTTCGAATACATAGCCAATTCGGTGAGAATTATCATGAAATGCACAGAGATCTCACGGATTTTATTCCACAGATTTCTGACATCTTATCTGTATTAGTTCCTTAAAAAGAGCGGCCCGCTGATTATTGAACCTTTTGTCTTATGAGAGACAAGCGGGTGCTCCGCCCCATTCATAACGATTTTATAGATTAACGCCGTCTCACGACATGATTGTTCGATGTCTGATGTAAGAAGGATAATGTAAGACGTAGCCTACTTCTCTTCATAAGTAAATGGGGTGTCGAAATCCTTCAGAAGCACATGCTTTGTATCTTTCTCAGATAGGATTGCTTTATTGAAGGGAATATGCCAGTTTATACCTAATTTTTCATCAAGGATATTAATACCTCCATCTGCCTCTGGATGATAGAACTCATCACACTTATATTGGAAGACTGCCGTCTCACTAAGGACGGCAAAGCCGTGGGCAAAGCCCTTCGGAATGAAAAATTGTCGATGGTTCTCCTCCGTCAGCTCTACTGCTACATGTTGACCGTATGTCGGCGAGCCCTTACGAATATCCACTGCCACATCAAGCACTGCACCTTTTACACAACGAACTAGTTTGCTCTGAGTAAATGGTGGACGCTGGAAGTGTAAGCCGCGCATCACTCCGTAGGATGATTTACTCTCATTGTCCTGCACAAACGTGACAGGACCTATCTTCTCGTCAAATTCCCGTTGGGAAAACGACTCAAAGAAATAACCACGGGCATCTTCGAATATCCGTGGTTCAATAATTACCACGCCGTCAATATTTGTTTTTATTACGTTCATAATCCACTATAAAAACAAAGGTTGGTTCGGCATCATTCTGGTTCCGCAAAACACATGGTTACCCTTTTCAATCAACCATACTTTTTTAACCATTATACTATAAATCTTATCTATTTCCTCTTTTGTAAAGTCAGGACAAAGTTTTTGAAAAGCACCTTGCACGTCTTCTCTCGCAAAGGTTGGTGCATCTGTTTCTTTTGTCTGTTCTTCTGTCAAGAGGTTGTTTTGCACAATATAGGCACAAGCACCATATACGCATGGTCTCACTGCATCTTGGTCACAGCCTTCTCTTCGGAGGAGGTTTGTAATGACAGCCATGTTCCCATTGCCAACTGACAACGACTTCATAACTATATCAACATAATGTGAAATATGCTTCATAAAAAAAAGTTTAGTAATATTTTACGATTTCAAATGGATTAGTAAACAAATCGGGATGCATTAGGAGATTATTATAACCTTGATCTAATGAGGGTGAAGGGAATAAGTTTGAACTAGTCAACAAGTTACCCTCTCCTAACCACTGTGATGCATGATCAATCCTAACCCTAAGAATACCTATAACTTGCGAAGCCATATCATAAAACGCTGCTGTTGGTTTAGATGTGAAGTTCTCGCAATCCCGTCTACGTATTACCAAAGCATGTTGAGCATGGGGACGAAGATAGAATGACGGTAGAGTTTTGCGCAAATCAACCTCGACAAAATCTCTGGTCTCAATTATACCACACTCAGGATTTTTCTCTGCATACGGCATTCCAATAAGAAGAATATATTCATAAATCCCATCATCTGAACTCCTAGAAGATGCAACTGGGCAACCTTTCATTTCCATTGCTTTGTATAAATCTCCTAATGAGAACTCTCTTTTTTCGCATGTACAATAACGAGTGCCCTTTCCTCTCATCTTAAAATTGTGTAGTCCCATCCATAAAGCAACCCAATGATTATCTACCACATCAACGAAACGAGTATAGCCAGCATAATGCTGGAGTAGTCCCTCCACACAGTACCTGTTTTTTCTACGTATTTCATTGGCAAGATAATAGTCTTGTTGATCCTTTGTATAAGGAATATCTCTGAGTTTCAACGAGTCATGGAAATACTTGTTGTCGCAAATATTGGTCAAGAGTTTATTCAATGCTTCGGCTTGGCCGTTTGTTCTACCCCTCATAATACTTGGCAAAACATTATCAAAAAGCCCGTTTACACCTCGATAATAAACATTCCCATATTGTGCATTCAAGAATTTCGCATGGCCTATCAATTGGTTGAAAGCAGCCATCTCGTCAACTTCATAAAGAGAAACCTCATGTCCATTTTTGAACTTGAACTTCCTTATAAATCGGCTACCATATGCAGTACTTTTAGGTGTCAAAAGAGTTGGAGTCATAAGAATAGACGTAATTAATTACAAACCATAAAACTCAACATACCACTCTGCGAATTTCCGTAATCCCTCGCGCAGAGTTATCTTTGGTGTAAATCCGTAGTCTCGTTCCAAAGCTGTTGCATCTGCATAAGTGGTGGGGACATCACCAGGCTGCATGGGAACGAGTTGCTTGTGGACCTCGAAGTCGTGGGATGACTGGGGACAGGTTCGTGTCATATTTGACTGTAATCATATTTGGCTCACCACAAACGGTGAATTATTCTTGTCCTTTCCCTCAATAATGAGTACTTCATAAGAGTATTCCATTACCTCAACTTTTGTCGAGAACCTACTTACACGTAAGCCATCACTTTGACGTAAACTTGATTGTCAGCAAGTTACGTACAAAACAATTTTTGAAAAATTCACTCGGTTTTATAATTTACCCGATTGATAGAGTCAGGCTGCCTCTTTTTGCCCTTCACCATCGTCCTTGGGAAGCGACTTATAATCACGCAGTATAAAATTGATTGCCGCCTCATTTATCGTATCGCTGTAACCCAAAGGCTTCAGCCATGCCCTCATCTCATCGATAGTATGAACTATAGATGGCTGATGTCAGATGTATGAAGTTAGATGTTTGTATTGTGTTGCATTCTCCACACAGTTTGGCGTCAGTTATCTTGATATTCTTGATTGGTGGCGGTATAAATGGCATAGTAGAAAAATTAAACTCCCAAGAGGAACCTTTCTCTTAACTATCAAGACTCAGGAAAATCAATAAATATTAGCGGTTTTGAATTAAGTTTTACTCTTCCTCAGTCGCTGCAAGTTCTTCGCACACTGTCACCTCAAATTTACAGGTCATCTGTGCAGTATTAGTTGGATGATTACATTTTTTACAAAGCGGTATTATCCAATAGCCTTCGTCCGCATTTATCCCATTTCGAAATAGATGTGCGCCCTCTGCCTGATAGTCTTGAAAACTACCACCTTTGGCTGGATCATAATTTGACATAAAAGCCATGGCGCCATCAAACTGCTCTGGTTCAGCAAATATTTTCTTATTGCAAGCAGCACAGTACATGGCATTGTCATAATAGCCTGTCATTGCACGCCAGTAATTTATCCACGAGACTCCCCGCCAAGCCCTTCTATTTGTTTTATGGGCATTATAGAAAGTTATGCCAACAGCCCATACCTGAGTCTCCGGCTCACCATTCTCTGCGATAAAATCCTCACGATATTGTCTCAGTTCTTCTTCAGTCATTGTTCGTTCTATTTATTATCACATTTATCTTAGAAGGATATAATTACTTCAATTTTCCTAGTGTTTTAACAAAATCCACACTTAAAAACTCTGGATATTCGCTAACGACATTCTCTATCAGATAGTCCTTGAACACATTCTCCTCTTGGCGACCTCTTTTCACAGAGTTCAATTGAGGCCATCGGTTCATTATTTTCTCTTCAAGTTCATGTCCTTGGATAGTGAAATACTCTTTCTTTACATTGAAAGTCTTTCCACATAATACTTCATAACTAATCTCATCGGTAGTCACAAAGCCAAGTTTAGAACAAACTGAATTAATAATGCCCTGTAACAATGTATCAGGTGCGTTATGCAAGGATGTAAACTTGATATTTTGTTCAACATCCTCAAAAGTATCTTTCTTTTCCCTAATTAATAGCAAAGCTACATATAGAGGGTCTAAAACATAATTGTCAATGGCATATCGTTTTCCTTCGCCTAGAACGAAGATATTATCTTCATCATTATTATGGTTGTCGTAATCAATGATGCCAAATACAAGGTCATTACCTTTCTCACGGAGAGATGTTACCATTTCTATCACATCCTGACAATTAGAACCATTCTTGGTGCTTGCTGGCAGGAACTGGGGAACTATCACACCGTTCTTTGGGAGCAACGGATAAATATTTTCATAATAACTTACGTCATTACGGCTTTCAACAAATACTTGTCTCCTGTTCTCTACGCTTACACGAAGTGGTTCCAGGTCTTTAAGCAATATGTTTAATGCCTGCTTCTTTGTTACCTTATGAGGATACTGGCCATATTCCATCTGGTACAGCCAGGATTCTTCTGACAAGGCAACCGTCGTAGGTGAGTGGGTTGAAATTACAACTTTGACACCTGCCTTCTGAACTATTGACTCGTTGATAGACTTAAGTAATACCTTTGAGAACTCTGGATGCAATGCAGCATCGGGTTCGTCAAGAAGCAATATGTCAGGACGCATAGAGTCTTCATTGGTGTTATATATTGCCAAGGCCAATGACATCAGAACTCGCTCGCCTGTTGAAAGATCCTTTACCTGTACTTCGATATTTCTATCTACATCAGAAAGTTGCAGATGAAAATCATCATCTCTTTCTTGTCCTTCCGGATTGTTTACTCTATAACTCAACCCGGCACCTGCCATCATTTCGTTAATCAGGTCCCAAGGTTTGGGACCATACTTTTTCTCAAAATCTTCTTTTGTGAGTACAGGCAGGCTTAAACCGTGTTCCTTGTTACGGAAGGCATTATATACATTCTTCTCAAGGCGGTTTGCATAAAGTTTGAAGATTGACGCGAACTGTGAAGAAAAGAAAGAATGTTCATCCTGGGGGCGGATGGCGAAATATTCGTTAACCAGTTCTTCAGTTATTGCTTGGAGGTCACCATTTACGCGCTTGTATAACTCTTTAGCCTGAGGCAAAAATAATCCATAGTTTTGTCTAATCTCTCGTTGGAAATCTTGCTCAGTAGGGGTCGCACCTCTATGGTTTTCTAAATAAGATTTTATACTATTCCAGAGATTCTTTTGCTCATCAAGCAAATTGCGGTAATTACAATCCGCACCCACGTTAGGGTTAAGACCATTAAAAGGAATATACTGAACAATATTGACTAGTTTCTCATCAACAGTTATCACAGTAGTTTTTCTATTTGCCATTGCCTCAAACAAATGGCTCTTACCGCTACCATTCTTTCCCGTCAGCACACAAAAGTCCGGCAGCTCGAATAAATCTACGGGCTGCAATGACTTGAATTTCGTTTTTATGCTAACGTTTATCATCTGTCTTATCTTATTTTGTTCTGACTGGCAGTATCGAACGAAAGATGTTAGATGGAAGATGGCTGATGTACTTCGAGATGTAAGATGTATGATGGCAGAGGGCAGATGTGTTATTTCTCTGTTCCATTCTCATCTAGCTTTTTACATCTATGAGTTAACACCTTCACCAACTCTTCACAATCAGCGTAAATTGATTTATACTGTGTATCGTTCAAATAACTGTTTCGGTGAAGCAGATCTATCCAATAGAGGGACTCCCTAGCTTCCTTCAACGCTATATATGATTTACTCTTAAAGTCTGCTTTGCTTATGGCGTTACACGCCTCGGCATTGTTTGCTCCGATACTCGTTCCCGACCTTAATAGTTGGTTGGCTAAAGCCGCCACCGATTGAAGATGTACGGGAACTCGTGATGTCTGATGTCTGAAGGATGATGGCTGATGTTTATTTGCAGCCTGCTCCAGCAAGAAATCATTGAGTTTGATTATCCTATCGCCAAATGACAAGCACTTTTCCTGAATTGCATCAGAGATTATTGACATAATCGATGTTTGAGGGATGAGGGCTGATGTAAGATGTGTTTTAAAAAGAGCGGAGCCGCTGTTATTGAACCTTTTGTCTTATGAGAGAATTAACGAGGTCTGAAGGCTGATGTCTGAAGGCTGAAACGAGGGCTGAAGTATGAAGGCTTAAGGCTGAGTTTTTACTTGCCCGCATTGAGTTCAGCATCTAGTTTTTTACATCGAGCCACCAGTATCTTTACTAGTTCCTCACAGTCCTCATAAATACTCTGATACTGCCTCTCGTCTATATAATTGTTACGTTTTAATAATTCTATCCAATAAAGGCTTTCGCGAGCCTCTTTTAAAGCAATATAGCTTTTTGAGCGGAAATCCTGTCTACTTACTGCATTGGTAGCTTCAGCATTATTAGCTCCGATTGAGGTGCCAGCTCTTAATAACTGATTGCACAGATTTGAGACTGCCTGGAGGTACACGGGTACAGCTTTCTCATACACTCGTTTGCCCTTGACTATCTTGTAAGTAGGCTTAGTATTTGCAGCCTCTTTGAGAAGATAATCATTCAACTTGATTACTCTATCTCCAAATGCCAAACATTTGTCTTGGATTGCATCAGCTATGCTACTCATGATTTTCTTGTATAAAGGAGGAGAGGGTCACCTTATTGAACCTTAATTTATGAGAGAAGTGAACACCTTCCCTCCTCATAACGATTTTTTATATACCTGCCTCACGGCAGTATGCCATATTCATGTTGTATTCGTCTTTGTTATATGTTAATCGCATCCGGATTAACCGAAATATATCAATCTTATTTGTTTGAAGTCTTGTTTCATAAAGGGCAGGATTTCAGGATTCGTCATCTCGTGAGGGTTTCTAGAACCCTGCCTTTGGGAAAGATGATGTTCTTGCAACCATGCTGACGCATCACATCCAAAAGAATGAATGTGCCAGTCATATTATTATTGTAATACTCCAAGGGCTTTGCAACCGACTCACCCACTGCTTTCAATCCTGCAAAATGAATAACTGTATCGAATTTATTCTCATCGAACACCTTCGATAGTGCATCCTTTTCGCGAACATCAACCTCGTAAAAGGGTATCTCCTTGCCAATAATCTTTGCTACACGTCGCAAAGATTCCGGATTACTATTCAACAGGTTGTCCACCACGACAACGCTATGTCCAGCCTTATCAAGTTCTATTATTGTATGACTACCGATGTAGCCTGCACCACCTGTTAAAAGAATGTTCATGTGCTTTTTTATAGAGGATAAGCCATTAAACTATTACCACAGTATGAGGCCACAAGTGTCTCTCCTATAGTATTTTTTATCACAAGTATCTTCATAACAACTATTCTTCATTACTTTTTGCATCCATTTTTGAAACCTTATATAGTGCAATACAAGATAATACTAATGAAATAACTATCAATATCAGTGTACTATACATATACCATACAGGGAGTGTCCATTGGGATATTTCAGTTGAAACAGTAGTGTAATAATCGCCTATAGGGATGTTGCTATTGACTAAAGCATACATAAATAATGCAACCACATATACCACCAGTGCTGCAATTGCTCTCTTAAAATAAGACTGAGCCATTGATGATAGTTCAACCTTTCGATTGATGACTTGCATATTTAATTTAACAGCGTTTATGTAGTCTGCTATACACTCTTTAAGTTGGGCTGTTTCATCTGCTATTGATGCGACACTTGCAGGATTAATTCTCAAGAAGTTCTGCCTGCGCATTGCTCTGACTGAATAGACGATTGTTCTCATCATATAGAAAGTCAAAAAACCAGTTATTGCAACGAGAAGCAACACGAAAAGATCAATTTGCTCCACACGTACCAATAATGTAGTAACACCGACAACAATAGTAGCTAAAAATCCAGTAGTGCTTATGAATATAGAAGCCTTACCTTCTGTTGCTCGCATTCGCTCAAACTCTTCCTGATAGCCTCTATGAGCTATATCAGACTTCATTTTGAGCGTAGCAATGTCACCCTCAATAGCATTTGACTCGACCTTCTCTACTTGTTGCTTAGGTTCTTCTTTAGGAGCTGAAGGGAACAACCATTCAAATACATTTATCATAGGAACCTTTTATTAGTTGATTTACAATAGCACCAGATATATCATAACCTGTCTGACATTCAATCCAAGCCCACTGCCCATTAGGATTAACTTCTAAAAAATAGTGATTTCCAAACTTATCTAAGATAAAATCGAAAGCACCATATTGAAGCTCTAACACTGACAGCATCTTCTGACATTTCCTTATCAAGGAATGAGGAAGTTCTATCTTTCGATGTGGTAACAGATTCTCTCCTTTACGCCAATCAATTCGAGTCTCTGCGTTAATTTGTGAATCAATGGCTACTGCAAATGCTTTCTGACCTACTATAGTTAGTCGAATATCGTATACCTTTTCTATTTGTCGTTGCAAGTAGGATGGACAAGAGGCAATTTCTTCATCATCAGGCGTATGTTCAAGACTACTGGTAAAAACTACCTCATGCATTTCTGGCCATCCTATTTGACCAGACATTATTGGTTTGACTATGCATTCTTTATCATGACAGAATTTTCTAAAATCAGCAGCCTCATTTGTAATAAGACTCTCTGGTATAGCGAAACCTAACTCTTGCGCTAATGATAATTGATATATTTTGTTTTCTGCTCTCTTAATTGCATCTATTGGACTTATCCAATATGCATTTCTCAACAATTTATATAATCCTTCTAGAAACTGATTGTGCTCTGCCTTAACAAACATCTGCTCCTCGGGAGTCAATCCTTCAGAAGGCATCTCTGGCAATTCTGGACGCCTGAAATAAACGGATGTGAATGACAGTAGATCGAATTCTTGATTTAAATTCTTATCATATAATCGAAAAGCATTCTTTAAGAAATCCAAAGTTATAAAGCATGACTGACCTATTTCCTCTGTATTCAAGCGATAAAAATCAACCTCAGTTTTCTTTAATCGCTTTACAACAAAGTCTGTTGTGTAATCCTGCTTATTGGTGATAAGCAAAATCTTGGTCATCACGCTCCATATTTGTGAAAGTCTTTGTCTGCAGAGCCATCATCTCCACATAAGCATCATCACGTTCCCGTGCTGATTCCGTCTTGGTCATCAGCGCCATCATATTCTTGGAGTAATCAATAAAAGGTTCTGCCACCCCATCTTTTTCAATCATATTCATTGATTGGGCATAATCATATCTTATGTCATTGCTCTTTGGCCTGTTCTTACAGGTTTGAGCATAATGTAATAGTACTGATTTCATATCGTTCAAATATTAAAGGGTTGTTTATTTGTTCACATATGGGAAATCATTCCTTTATTCTCACCATCCCAATCATCACCAACACATGCAGTAGTCTTGCGGCTACGCCGCTATGGAAGTTGTCGGGCGGCAAGATGCCGTGACACAGATCGTTGCGGATGTTCAACGACCGCTGATCGGTGAGCACAAGGCGCAAATACATAGCGCCATCAGGATTAAAGACCTGCTCCACGGGTTCTTTACGCAGGAGATCATCAAGCGTGATGAGCTGGAAGCCTTTTTCTACATGTTTCTGCTGTTTAATAACAGAAATGCCTGCATTCTCAACGAGATTGCGAATCGCAGCCTCTATCTGTGGCACCATAAGGTGACAAGCAACTACTGGCATATCACCAAAAAGGAAGTCAAGTGCCTGTCGGATAACTGCATATGAGTAGCCCTCATACAATGGGCATGGTTCTATGATGTCGCTCATGATGCGGTCGGTGGTCATAAGACCAACTTCTCGCATCTTGCGGATAGCAATACCAAGGAACGTGGTGCCAAAATTGAGATGCTGCGTGATATGCATCACAAGGTTACCCTCAGGATCTTGATCGTAGCTTCCTATGACAGACATCGGTCGACCTTTGTAGTCCATCAAGTTGGTACCTGTCATGTAATACAACGGAGCTTGCTTGGCTACTTCGGCCAAAGACTTCTCTGCATCGTCCCTGCTGGGGATGAACTGAAATACGAAATTCTGCCACCTTTCTTCATCTGATGCAGCCTTGGTACCAAACAGAACATCAGCCTGTTCAAACACTTCTTTGGGTATCGTGTACTCGTAACCATGCTTTTGAAGTGTCTGTGAAGCCATAGCTCCAGCTTCTTGTATTTCGGTTAGCAGAGCATTTGCATCTTCATGAAAACCGTAGTGTATATACTTATGGTGTAACTGCTCAAGGATGCCCATGCGCTGAAGGGGATTCTCAGGGTCGAAACTCAGTTTGTGGGCCTGCTCTGCCTCTTTCAGCACACGACGCACCTCGTCGCGCTGTTGGCTGCGGTTGTAGAAGTCGGCCAAAAGGTTTGCCTGCGCATCGAGTGTCCAGACATCTATCCTGCCGCTGGCATTGGGCTGCTGAAGCCGTTGGAGGCGGGCTTCGTGGGCTGCAACGAGCGCGTCTATCTCGTCCTTCGTGAAGCACTTTTTGTTGTCACACATCAGCAGGAATTGACAAGCCCAGCAACGTATGCTGCTATCTTTTGCATGGCGTTTCTCGAAGGCGCAAAGCGACGTCTTGGTTTTAGCCAGGTCATCAAGATTGCTCTTAGCAATGTAGAATAGTCGCTCGAGAACAAGGGCTGTCACCACGGGGTGACTGCAGAGGTCTTTATTAGCAACCTCCAGCATTGAGTCAACATAGGTACGGTAGAGGTCGGCATCGTAGTTGGCGTTACAGATGCGGCGTTTGAAGTCCCAAACCAATGCAGCATAACGCATGCGCATCAGCGCATTGGTGACCACCTTATAGCGTTGTTCCCAATATAGAACCGCTTCGGGGGTTATATCTTCCTTGGCGGGGGTATAATATGGAGTACCCTGCTGGTCAGCATGTGTCCAATGAGGGCCAAAGTAGCCACCGAAGGTGCTGTCTTGGTCGTTGGGCTGTAGCATGAATGCCGTCCATTCATGATGGCTCTCGGGCTTTGCCCGCTCGCCATCAGGCAGTGCGCACAATGCACCGACCAAATCATGGTACTCAAAGCGATAGTCTGCCACATCGTATGCAGCAAGGACCTCTGCTAAAGTATTATACAGTTTCTCTTCCATGGTTCAATAGTTTCAGATAGGCTTATTACAATTTAATTATTAACAATTATTTTCGAGAGTGCTGCTTCACAGCAGTAGTAGAGTTTTCTTATCTAAAAATCCTCATTATATACCATCTTACAACCTTCATAAAAGTTGCCTGAGGACAAATAAGAGGAATGAAGTTTGTATTTCAAATTCTCCAAATCGGAGTCCATGGATGTACCACCACCTGGCTTGTACAGATTACCATTCGGCTCCTGAATAACATGAGTTATACGGAAATAGTACAGCCCATCCTTCTTATAATACATGGCATGCATCTCTACCCCACCAAAGGTAAACGTTTCTGATTCTATTAATTTCTCAGACATAGTCTATGATGATTATAAATATTCTTATTCTGGTTGTCTGCCCCGAACAGTGTCAATTATTGCACTTTTTGTTCTACGAAGTACCAGCCAACCTATTATAGAAACCACACATAGTACTGACGTTGCTACAAAAGCATATTTAAAATAACCATGTAGCTGAACATCTGTAAAAGTTACAGTATTAAGAGTTACAAGTAGTGTCACAGAGATTGATAATAACATTAAAGCTGGGAAATCTTTTCCTTATCCCAAAGAGACTGGTCTTTAACCTTTAATACATATGTATTATCCATTATCAGGTTAACTTCACCCAAGTCAGCCATTCTTTTTTCCATAAGATCATGATACGGGCTTCCTGTGTCTCCTAGAATAACCATGAATAATCCTTCTCTGTTCATACGCAAATATATTATCTTATATAACTCGGACAACCATTGTTGTCATAGTATTCCGTCTTCTGTATCTCATCATGCCCAGCCTTCAGCAGCATAGCTGTCTCAGCAGCTATCTCATATAAATACAGAGTCATAGAAATCTCTGAATGACAGACATTTCCCAGAATTATACAACGCTTCGAAGTCCGTCCATTTCAACTTAAAGACAATCTCCTTGATCTCACGCCAATGCTTACTATAGCTTTTACCTATCGACTGGAAGATGTTTTCCAACTTAGCGTATGGATGGAAATAGGCTGTCTGAGGGTCACTATTGACATCAACGCCTGCTTTGGTTATCAAACCATCAGCATCCAAACTATTATCTATCTTCTGAAAGACATCACTCAAAGCCAACAACCAAGCCTCTGTCTCCATGACTGCAAATCGAACCCGAATAAAGCCGGTTTTATCTAATTCTTCAAGTGGTTCTTGTATATCCTTAATAAAATCTGCTATATTCTGTTGGTCAAGATGCCTACCATACAGGTCGATATAACTTTCGCTATAGACATCTCTTAAACCTACTACTTTATCAAAGCCTTGGTCCATATGACCTTGGAATCTTCCACGGATATCAGAGACGACCGATGTGTCAGAACCAGAATCATAAATCAAGAAATAGTCAGGGGCTTCATCTGATCCAAAATCCCTAAGGTCATTTGCAGCATCCTGAGGGTCTAAGTTCAAACATTCTATCTGCACCTTCGTCCAATCCCATTGATATTTCTCTCCTATCAACTGATAAACAAAGCCCGCCTCAGTAATTCCTTCTACATAGATGGCAACTTTCATACTTCCTTAGCTTTCTCAAGATATCTGTATATGAAGTCTGTACTGAGCATATCGAAATTATTCAGGCCCATCTTCTTAAACTTCAGGAACATATCAGGATGAGTCTTCTTACTAATTCCTGTCGTATGCTCACCGTCGCGCTGCAGTATTACCCAGTAATCTAGATGGACTGCATTCATCAGGAAATTATCATTTGACGTCACAATCAACTGGATATCATGTGCCTCACAATAATCAAAGATAATCTTACTCAATTTACTGGATCTACTGAAATCAAGACCTTCGCCTAAATCATCCACAAGCAATGTTCTTGCCCCCTGCTCTGTAGAAAGGTATGCCATATAAGCAAAGATATATAACACACGGAGCATTCCATTAGATAGCAAGGCAGAGTACAAAGGAGTATTCACTCCATGTTCCTTCACTATCACGATATTAAACTTGTCGGAAATCTTGACGGGTACAATAGAGTCTATCTCATAATCCAACTCTTTCATCTTACTGATTACGAAATCCCTCTTTTCTTCTATTTGATAAATCTTCTCATACATATCTGAGAAATTAATCTTTTCATTAAACAGACTTGGGATTTCAATGGATTTAGCAGATGTCAATTCACTAAAAGAATAGCCTTTCAGCTTCTCTGCCCACTGCATGATAGACTCAAACTCCGGATAGTTCTTCGTATCACGCTGAGATTGAACGCACAACTTATTGGCTGGAGGATTAACCTCTGTATTGCCTATAAAAGCATGTTCTTTGTTCCTGGAAATAATCTTATCAATGCCTCTATAAAGTGTTTCATCAGTGATTACATTATCTGTATAATCGTAGCCATACGTCAAAACAGTGTTATCATCTGTCACAAACTCCACCTTACACCAATGTGAAGGGGTCGCTGCATTAACATCGCCATTCAGGAATTTGACAAACAAGACAATAGCATTCAACGTCTTCGACTTGCCGACAGCATTCCTGCCGACTATCAAATTCAGATTACCAAAGGATACTTTACCAAGCGCCCAACTGTAATCACTATATTCAAACGATGTTATCTTCATATCACCACTTTGTTACTTGTTACCAAGAAATGGGGTCACCACACATCCTTGTGTCGCGCCCTAAACTATCATTCTCATGCTCCATCCCCATCATATCGCTCTGATTTTCAGTCGCTTTATGACTAGAATATTCATCTCAAAGGTCCCATCGACCTCATCTTTTAGGGTGCAAAGTTACTAATTATATTTCAATTAACTCGCTATTCCTATAGAAAAGATTACATCACGACTTACAATAGGTATCAGCATTATCCATTGTTCCCATGTCATTGCTGTCAGCAATTTAATAAGCCTAAAATAACACCTACAACTAATATACCTGAGGTTGTCAACCACGCTCTCTTATAATTCTTAACACGTTGTTCTGCAAATGCAATTCCTTTTCCATGTTCATAGACTTCCTCATTTCCAAACAATTCTATTTGTTCCTTATGAGATAATATGTCCCTATAACGTCGTTTCAAAGAATCAAACGAATCTGAATAGTTCGATATGGCCTTCGTTGTCTCCCAACTTGTATAAAGGAATGAAATGACATATATCGCAATGATGATTAGAGAAATCCAAAGTATAGTTGGTGTTAAAGATTCAGCCTTATTAATGAAACGCAACACAAATGAAGATATCAGGAATGAGGCTATAACAAACAAGCCTGCTTTGAATTCACTGATATATTTGTTTACGCATCCTATTATCTTCTCTTCCAAACTCAATATTGTTTCGTTCAATTTGGCATGTAATTCCACATACTGCCGTATATGGTCGCGTTCAAAGAACTCATAGTTGGACTTTACTGTTTCATATACATCCTTTTCTAACGAGAACTCACCGTCTGGATCATTCTCATACGTCATATTCAGTGATAAGACATTCCGAACTATCGAAATCTTCTCATCTTTCTGTCCATATTCATAACACCATTTAAAGATGTTATACAGGTCTGCATAATCACCGAGACAGTGTTTGATGTCTTTAACGCTTTTAGTACTGATGATACCTGCATGAGTTTTATAACCGCATAGTTTGAAACGATAGTCTTCGGTCGACAATGATGAATAATCAAAAAGATGCATCATCAGGAATATTAGTGATACTCGCTGAAAAGCCTTTTGTAGTTCATCATTAGTATCTTTCCCCTGCGTTATAATGAAATCCTGAGGTATAATTGTATCAAAAGTTTTTTCTGAGTGGCAAAGTCGTTCTCTAAGCTTTAATATGTTTTGTCTTTTCTCAGCTGGGTATGCTGATGGTTGTGACTGACTCTTATTACTTCTGAAAAGGCTTGTTCCCGTACTCCACTCGTGCTGATTTTCATCAAACACCTCGAACGTGATAGTTCCCTGATGAAACCATTCGGAAAAGAAATTCAAGAAATCTAACAGATTGAGTCCAGCAAGATAGTCGCTAAACTTCTGATAATCATAAACCGAGATGATTCCGTTATTTGTATCTTTATCTATTTGGAGTTTTACTGTCAGTTCTTCTCCTTGATATATTGTATCACTAAGTTTCTCTATCAAATCATCAACGCCCGAAGCAATATCTGAAATCTGGCATATCGGGGTCGCCTGGTGCAAAGAGAGTTGTACACTGTCTCTTGGTGGCAGTAGACCTGCCAGTCTTATCAACTCCGCTTTGTCAGGCTGGACAGGGCATGTAAAAGCCTTAGTGACCGTAAAGCGGCCTTTTTCCTCAACTTCCGTTGTTCCTGTTTCTGCCCCTGTTAAGGCTTTTATGATTGCCTTATATAGCTTCATAGCTGAGGGTTATTTTGTGGTACATGAAACCGGTCATACCCTTTATCTGTTCTTATCTCTATATATTTTGCACCACCCCTAGTATAAGCACGTATGTCATTCATTGTCTGGGCTGTTGGGGCTTTCAGTACAAGATCAATATTGTCTGTCAGTTCTACGGTCTCTTTCTTATAGCTGCGTGCGGCCTTTACATCCTTCCGGAACTTTGGGTCAAATTTACCTGTGGACGGCATTTCTGTTGCGCGCCTTTTCAGTTCCTCAATATCGACCTTGGTTGATACGGGCTGGTAGTTGCCTATCACGTCGTTGGCAAACACTTCATTGTCATATTCACCATCCATATTAAAGGTCGCATAGACTATATGACTCAAATTGTGATAATCTGCTGGTGATTTCTTTTGGACATAATTCAATATTTTCGCATTGATAGTCTGTAACGCACGTGTCGTGTTCTGGTCGTTCTTTAAATGCTCTTCTAAAAGTAGAAAGTCCTGCCACCAGTATTGTGACTGGGATGTCATGGAGTCGTATATAAACAGATTAGTGAAAACATAGTTCCCATCTGCATCCTTTGCCACATCAACAACAAACGACTTAAACACCCTTTTCTTCTTAGGAACTCCGTTCCTCAAGGTTCCAGAACCATTTTCAATAATAGAAGTGTCATCTGCCTTTGTTATAATCAACTTATGTTGTCCTGCATCCTCAGCATAAAGGAATAGCAGGAGGCCTCTCTGAATCTCCTTACCTGTTTTCGAGATTATCTTTTCTTTTTCGTCTTCACTATATTTCAACTTTCCTGCCAGAAACTGACATGCTGCATTACGAGTCTCGGTATTAATTACCTCACTAAGCATGTCCTTCAGAGTCTTCGCAGCATCATAGGTCTTATCCGTGAAATCATATTCACGCTTGCTTTTCAAGCGCTCCGTGACATCCTTATACACAGAATTGATATATTGAGCTATCTGCTCCTCATTCTCATACGTCACCTCTACCGCCTCCGGCATCGTATGGTAGAATTTCCTAAATATGATATTCACAGCCATAATTGTTTTCTTTTCAAAAGGGCAGGATTTCAGGATTCATCATCTTACGAGGGCTAGGCATTTCGCTTGTATTGCTTCGCTTACTTCGCTCATGATGTAAGATGTTAGATGGAAGAAGGAAGATGGAAGATGTTTGTCCGCTCTTACTTCTGACATCAGACTTCGCAGAAACCACCTCTGTATCTATCGGTTGTTACGGTTATAGGCCATATATGTTTGGTTGTATTGATCATGTTGGGGTCAAACAGATTCAACCTTTGTTCATCTTGGCAAGGATTATTCGGTCTACTATGACGAAGGATGCTTCAATATGATAGACGTACACCCATTTACGGTTATGAGATACCATCCGGCGTGCCTGAACCTCATAGATTTGCATAATCCTCACGCACCTTGTCTATCAGTTCATCGAAGTATTCGTCCACAGACATTGTACTGGCCATTATACGTTCACGAGCGGAAACAGTCTTAGTATTCTGCGTTGTTGTTTCTGTTTGACTAGTTACTATCATAATTCCCTTAGTTTACTCGATAATAAAAATCTAGAATTTTGGTGTGAGGGGAATGGGACTTATCCTTAGGGGACATCTTTCCCTTCCTTCGCTGCCATTGGTTTTTTCATGGCGGCAAGGGAGGTTAATGTTACCTAAAAGGATATAGGTCAACGAGTTACCACCTCTACACAAGGGACGAAGTCCCGTAGATTCAATAGGTTCTGTCACCTATAACAGGGCAAAATTACAAATAAATGAGTAAAAAAGCAAATTTTATTCGCATTTTTTCGAATACATTGCCAATTCGGTAAGAATTATCATGAAAGAAGGATTTGCTCCTTCGTCGCAAAGAAATTCTTCAAAATTAACGATTGTTTGGGAGGTAACTGCCTGGCGGCAGCTCTCATGCTATCTCAAGAGGCTCATCCCTCAAGCAAGCTTGGGGATGTTCCTCTCAAAACACCATGCATCATCTTTTTGATGATGTCACCTCCCAAACAATCTCAAAAAATTATTCAAAGCTGCCGTCGACCTTGGAGGAACTGTCGCTTGCCATGGAGGAGCAGCCGCCTACCTTGAAGTTGTTGTCCACCTAGGAGTTGCTGCTTACATAGAGAATGTTGAATGGGGGGTGTCACAAACCTATCTTTTGAATATATCCCGTTTTAGGATTACGGTAATAGCATTCTGTATAAAGATGATCACTACCGAAGTTAATGAGCATACCATAGGCTGTATGGGTCAGATTCATGTAGCTCCATAACTGGCGACGGTGAGGGGTCTCGACGTAAGAGACTGCTTTCAATTCAATAATCACCTGACCATTAACAACCATATCCAGACGATATGACTGATTCAACTGGACATCGTCCCAGTAGATAGGGAGGAACACCTGACGTGCCACTGTGTATCCCTTTTGTTCCAGAAGATAGGTCAATGCTGCTTCATAGGCTGATTCCAACAAACCTGGTTTATACTTAGCGTGTACTTTCATTGACTCTCCTATTATATCACGGAGAAAACCTTGAAATTCTTCTTTTGTTTCCATATTATTCGTTGACTGTTTATGAATAGTTAATGACTATTTGCTTGCAAAGTTATGAATTAGTTAGAAAACAGAGTCGCCTGCGGCGAGAAATTACACAAAATTAACGATTGCGTGGGAGGTAACTGCCTGACGGCAGCTCTCATGCTATTTCAAGAGCCCCATCCCTCAAGCAAGCTTGGTGATGTTCCTCTTAAAACATCATGCATCATCTCCTTGATGATGTTACCTCCCAAACAATCTCAAAAAATTATTCAAAGCTGCCGCCGACCTTGGAGAAGCAGCTTACCTAGAGAATGATGAATGGGTATAGAGGTGAGTGGAGAGAGGTAAGAGGTGAGAGGAATGCAGATAAACGTAGAAAAATCAAAGGATGTAGGAAGATAGACAAGGTATTCTCTTACCTCTCACCTCTTACCACTCACCTCTAAACGTTGA